>Ga0214473_10000320_pt1 | contig 67570 bp, 63 predicted proteins | sample RVTome_7_FD_203509 | JGI IMG/M metagenome (GOLD analysis project Ga0214473, IMG submission 203509) | Soil microbial communities from uranium-contaminated site in the Upper Colorado River Basin, Wyoming, United States - RVT98D197 | ecosystem: Environmental > Terrestrial > Soil > Contaminated >...
CCCGCCAGTCGCCCCTCCCGGACCATTCGTAGAGCGTGGCGCCGCGCGCGGCCAGCACCGTGCCGCGCGGCGTCCACGTGTAGTTGGCCACCCCCTCCAGCATGGGCACCAGCGGCGTACTCTGCCGGCTGGCCACGTCCAGCCGCGTGAGCCAGCGCTGGCCGTCTCCCGCCCGGCTGAGGTAGCTCACGGCGCGTTGGCCGGGGATGGTGCGCGGCGCCGAGCCGCCCATATCCCGGCCCACACGGGTGGTGTCCCCCGTCTCCGTGTCCGTGAGCATGAAGGACTGGATCGAGTCGTTGATGAAGAGCGCCAGGGTGCGCTCGTCCACGAACGCGTAGTAGCCCACGCGCGGCACGCTGCCGCGCGCCTGCTCCAGCGGCCGGCCGTCGGCGGTGAACCACCAGAGCGCGCCGGTGGACATGTCCGTGGGCCAGCGCACCACCATCAGGCGCTCGCCGTCGAGCGGCAGCGTGGGACTGTACTCGTTCTCAGGTGTGTTGGTGAGTCGCGTGGCGGCGCGCCGGGCCAGGTCATACCGGAAGATGTCCGTCTGGCCGTCCCGCTCCGAGGCGTAGAGGAAGCCGCTGCCGTCGGGCAGAAACCACGGCTGGTTGTCGTAGCCGTCCCGGTCCGTGGCGTTCACGGGCGCGGCCACATGCATCTGGCCCTCGCGCAGCATCACGTCGGCCAGGAAGATGTCCGTGGCCGCCTGGGCGTGCAGGAGCGAGGGCCCACCCAGGAGGAGGACGGCCAGAACCGCGAGGGCCTTGCGCATGGCTAGGGCGCGCTGCGGATCCATCCTCATCAGCCCTGATCCTCACCCGTGATGGTCAACAGCATGGCGGTGTCCTCCAGCGCGCGGATGTCCCGGGCGTGCCCCGGACCGAAGAAGAGGAGCTGGCCGGCGCCGAGCTCGAACACCTCCTCGCCGACGCGGTAGCGGAGCCCGCCCTCCAGGACCTGGAGCGTCATGGGTGCCACGGCATGGTGGGTCTCCACGTCGGCACCCTTGGCCAGGACGGTGAGGGTCAGGCGGAAGACGCCCTCCTTGACCAGCGTCCGGCCGGAGCGGCCGCTCCGCACGTAGTTCTCGTCGCGCCGCAGCTCCTCCACGAGGTCGCCGAGATGGAAGGTGAGGTGCTCACCGGTGAGCGCGCGGCTCATGGGGGTCATGCTGCCTCCTGGGGTGGTTGGCTGACGGATCGTGGCCGGCTATTCCTCGAGCGCGTGCAGCGCGTCCGCCACGTCCTCGGCGGGCTCCGCCACATCGGGATCCTCGCTCTGGAGGTCCTCCGCCAGAGCAGCGTGCAGACGGGGTGCCAGCGCCTCCAGGCAGGTGGGGTCGAGGAGCAGCGCCTCCTCCACGATCCGCAGGAGCGCCATGCGGCCCGCGCCGTCGGCGCCGCTCCAGATTTCCACGAAGGCCTCCGTGGCGCGGCCGTCGGAGAGCCGCTCGGCGGCGTCGGCATGGCGGCCGGACCCTACCAGCCCGCCGAAGATCATCTTCTCCGCCGCCGGGCTCTGCAACTCCACCAGCCGCCAGGCCAGCTCCGGCGCGGGGATCACGCCCACCATGACCAGCTCGTCGTCCACCACGGTGGTGGGCACGGCCCGGATCTCGTACTGCGCGGCCAGTTCGGGCTCCTGGCTCACGTCCACGATCTCCAGCCCGATGTGCGGGCTGGCCAGCGCCAGGGTGGCCACGGCGCGCACCTGGTGCGGGCAGGCCTGGCAGCCGGGCTCCACGAAGAGCGTGAGATCGGTGTCCCGCTCCATACGGTCCATGAGCTCCTGCACGCGCTCGACCTCCTCGGGCGTGGTCAGGGCCGCCAGGGCTTCCAGATCCAGCATCGGTTCATTCATGCTTGGAATGGTAGGCAACGGCGCCCGCGCAGGCGAGGGGCACGCCGCCCCGCCATCTCATGGATCAGGTCCGGCTGGTCTCCGAAGAACCGGTCTGGATATTGCTACTGGCCCGCGGCGATGAGACGCACCGCATGGTTCACGATGCTGGCCCTCCTGCCGCCGCTGCTGTCCGCCTGTCAGGGCAGGCGCGGACCGGCGGCTGCCGCGCCCCAGGAGATCGAGACCAGCGTCTTCCTGGTGGGCGACGCCGGAGAGCCGAACCCGCGCCAGCTCGGCCCGGCGCTCCGGCACCTGTCGGAACAGATGGCCGCCGCGCCCGACGGGTCGGTGGTCCTCTTCCTCGGGGACAACATCTATCCGGAAGGCGTGCCGCAGGAGGGCGAGCCCGAGTGGGCCGACGCGCGCCGCCGCCTGCGCACCCAGATCGAACTCGTCCCGCCGGGCGTCCGGGCCATCTTCATGCCAGGCAATCACGACTGGGGCGGGGGCCCGTTCGGCCTCTATTCGCTTCGGACCCAGGAGGCCTGGATCGCGGAGATGGCCGGCGGGCGCGACGTCAGCATGATGCCGTCCAACGGCTGCCCGGGCCCGGTCCCCATCGACGTGGGCCGCCTGCGCCTGGTCATCCTGGACACCCAGTGGTGGCTGCACGACTACATCGTCCGGGATGAGCTTTCCAACTGTGCTACGAACACGACCGGCCAGGTGACGGCGGCGCTGCGCGAGCAGATCCGGCCCACCCGGGACGACCAGATCGTGCTGGTGGCCGGCCATCATCCCATGGTCACGGGCGGGCGCCACGGCGGCTACTGCGGCATCACGGGACCCTTCCAGCGCTTTGCCGGCCGGAGCCAGGACATCATGTCCAGCGCCAACCGCACGCTACGCGATTCGCTGGAGAGCGCGTTCAGTGCGCACCCGCCGCTCATCTACGCGGCGGGCCACGAGCACACCCTGCAGGTGCTCAGGGGCGGCAGGAGCGTGCACTACCTGCTGGTGAGCGGGTCCGCCAGCAAGCGGGAGTGCGCGGTCAAGATGCGCGAGAGCTACTACGTGAGTCAGAACCGCCACGGCTTCATGCGGGTGGACCTCCAGCGGGACGGGAGCGTGTGGCTGGGCGTTTATCGGTACACGGGGGAGGGTGAGGGAGAGGGCGGCCTGTCCTATGCTCGCCTGCTGAACCCGCGCAGATGATGACGCGGCGCGAGACGGTCGGTCGCGCCCGATCGGGTGGGCGCCTGGCATGGCTCGGCGTGGTAGCCGCCTGTGTGGCGCCCGTGTGCCTGATGCCCGGCCAGGCCGATGCGCAGGAGCCGGCCGAGGCCCAACTGCGCATCCTGCGCATCGAGGCCACCCCGATCGGCGCGCTGCCGCCGCTGCCGCTTCCCATGCCCGCCAGCCGGGACCACCACTACTGGGGCATCCGCGCCCAGGTGGGCAACCGCCACCTGGGCGGCCGCGACCTGCTGGCGCTGGCGGGCGGCATCGACCTGCAGTGGCGCGGCGGCTCGATGTTCGGCGTGACGGGCGGCTACCAGAAGCGCGACTGCGCGCTCGCCGGCCCGGACTGCGGCGGGCACCTCTTCGTGGGCGGCCGTGCCCGCTTCAACGTGGTGACCGGCGGCCCTACGCTGGCCGCGCTGGTGGGTGACTACAGCGCCACCACCACGCTCGGCAGCGAGATCGGCTTCGGCTACGCGCCCGAGGTGCTGAGCGGCCTGGACGCCTGCACCATCGACGTGGGCATGCCCATCTCCCTGGCCATGCTGCAGCGGGTCCGGGTCGTGACCTTCGTGACGCCCGGCGTAGTACTGGACAGTGACTGCACGTCCGGTCCGCCCACCCGGGCCAGCTTCCTCACCGGTCTGGGCGTGGGCATCCAGCAGTTGGGCCTGCGGGAACTGGACGTCTACCTGGGTCTGCAGAAGATCTTCCGGCAGGACGCGGGCTATCAGTTCGGCCTGAGCATCACCTGGGTGCGGCTACCGTCATTGGATCCGCCAGGGCACTGAGGCGCACCGGCGGACGCCGCCCGGAGGGTACGGCGGATGAGCCGCCCTCACTTCCGCGCCGTGCTGAACCAGCGCAGGAAGCGGTGCTCGTCGGCGGTGCTGCCCACCAGGATCAGTTCGGCGCCCTCCTGGGCGGGCAGCCGTGTATCCGGCGGCGGGTTCGTGTGCATGCCGTCACCGTCCGTGAAAGCCACCACATGGCAACCCGTGTCCTGGCGGATGCGTGACGCGCGTAGCGCTACACCCCGCAGGGCCGCCGGCACGGGTACCCGGAAGAGGTCCAGGCCCTCCGCGATCATCACCACGTTGCCGCCTTCCAGGATGTTCAGGATGGCGTTGGCGCCCATGGAAGCGTAGGACATCGCGAAGTCCGCGCCCGCCTGGTGCAGGGTGCTGACGTTGCGCTCCAACGTGGCGCGGCTCACGATCTGGACGTCCGGGCGCAGGCGCCGGCAGTAGATGGTCAGGTAGATGTTGGTGGCGTCGTCCGCCGTGGTGACGATGATGGTGGGCGCCTCGGGCACACCCGCGCTGTCCAGGCATTCCCGGTCCGCCGCGTTGCCGATCAGGTGTGCTCCGGGATGCGCACGCGGTCCGGGTCGCGCTCCACGATGGTGTACGCCAGCCCGCGCTCCGCCAGCGCGGCCGCGGCCGCCCGACCCACGCGGCCGCCTCCCAGGATGAGCACCGGCGCGTCCGCCGGGCGATAGATGGCCGTGAGCTCGGTGAACTCGAGGAGCTGCGCCTCCGTGCCCGCCAGCAGCAGCACGGTGGAGGGACTGAGCCGGGTCTCGGGATCGGGCACGTGAAGGGCAGCACGATGAGCAGGAACAGCACACCCGTCACGAGCACGAGCATGGAGAAGAGCCGCCCCAGATCCGAATGGAAGGTGATATCCCCGAAGCCCACTGGCCCTCGTACTCCATGATGACATGGAAGAAGATGCTGTAGGCAACGATCATCACCGCCAGGATGGCCATGAAGCGGACGAGCAGGCCGATGTTGCGCCGCCGGTGCGCCGGGAAGCCGGGCGCGTTTCGTGCACTTCCGCCGTGGCCACGAGCGCCCGTCCCGAGTAGCCATGGAGCCAGCATGCACGACCCCCTCTGGAGCCACACCGCCGATCTGCCGGAGTTTCCGGCCCTGGGCGCCGACGCCAACTGTGACGTGTGCGTGGTGGGCGCCGGCATAGCGGGGCTGGCCACCGCCTACCGGCTGGCGCGCGAGGGCGTGAACGTGCTCGTGGTGGACCGCGCCCAGGTGGCCGCCGGGGAGACCCACCACACCACCGCCCACCTGGCCAGCGCCCAGGATGACGGGGTCGTCACCCTCGAGAAGCAACACGGGGAGGAGGGCGCGCGGCACGCGGTCGAGAGTCACGCCGCGGCCATCGACTGGCTCGAGGAGACCGCCCGGGAGGAGGACATAGCGTGCGACTTCCGGCGGGTCCCCGGCTACCTCTTCCTGGCCCCGGGGGACGAGCCCGATCTGTTGGACAGCGAGCTGGACGCATCCCGCCGCGCGGGACTCGACGTGCAACGCCAGGCGCGCGCGCCCCTGCCCGCCTTCGACACGGGACCGTGCCTGGCATTCCAGAACCAGGCGCGCTTCCATCCGCTGCGCTTCATGGGCGGACTGGCCGAGGCGCTGGTGCGGCGCGGCGGCCGCATCCACGGCCATACGCGTGTGGTGGAGGTGGATGATACGCACGCTACCGGGCCGCGTCGTGTCCGCACCGCGGACGGCCATACCATCCTGGCCGAGCACGTGGTGCTGGCCACCAACGCACCGGCCGGGAAGTACCTGGTGACCATGAAGATGGTCCCCTACCGGACCTTTGTGAGCACGCTCCGCCTCACCGGCGAAGTGCCCGACGCGCTCTACTGGGACACCGCTGACCCCTACCACTACGTGCGCCTGGCGGAGGACGCGGAGGGGCCGCTGCTGATCGTGGGCGGCGGTGATTACCGGACGGGGACGGAGGACGCAGGCCGGGAGAAGCTGCGCGGCCTCGAGGAATGGGCGCGCGAGCGATTCCCGGCAGGGGACGTCGCTTACCAATGGTCGGGCCAGGTCCTGGAACCCGCGGACGCCATGGCCTTCATCGGGGAGGTCCGGACGGAGTCACGCGTGTACATGATCACAGGCGACAGTGGCCAGGGCATGACCCATGGCGCGATCGGCGCGCTGCTCCTGGGAGACCTCATCCGGGGCCGCGAGAACGTCTGGCAGGATCTTTATTCCCCGGCCCGCCTCAGCGCCTCGGCCACGGGGGAGTATCTCAAGGACGCCGCCAGGGTCGGCTCCCGCTACCTGGAGTGGCTGCGGCCCGGCCAGGTGGACAGCGTGGACGAGGTGCCGGCGGGCCAGGGGGCCGTCATGAGGGACGGAGCCGCGCCCGTGGCAGTCTACCGCGACGAGCAAGGCCGCGTCCACCGGCGCTCCGCGGTGTGTACCCATGCGGGCTGCATCGTGCGCTGGAACTCCAGCGATGCGCACTGGGAGTGTCCCTGCCACGGGTCGCGCTTCTCCCCGCAGGGGGAGGTGGTGGGCGGGCCTGCGGTGCTGGATCTCGAGGTCCGGGAATAGCCAGCCGCGCATGTGGCCCCGCCCTTGCCGGAAAGCTGGCATGACCAGGCAACGAGGACCTGCCGTGGTCGTTGCGCTGCTCCTGGCCCTGGCCGGGTGTGGCGAGACGGCCGAGACCCTGGAAGAGGCGGTGGGCATCGCGGCGGAGGGCGGGGTCAAGCAGCTGCGTGAGCCGGCCCGGCCGGCCGCCGGCGCGCCGCGGGTGCTGGTATTCGCACTGGATGGCGTGGGCCACCAGGCGCTCGACGGGGCGCTGGAGCGGGGTGCGCTCCCCGCACTGACAACCCTGTTGGGTCCTCGGGATGACTCCACCTCCTTTGCCCACGGCGTGAGCGTGGGGCCCGTCCTCACGGTGCTGCCCTCCATCACGCTCGCGGCCTGGACCACCCTCTTCACCGGAGTGCCGCCGGGCGAAACCGGCGTGCCCGGCAACGAGTGGTTCGACCGCGCGAACGCCCGCTTCTACGCGCCCGCGCCCGTTTCGGTATCCGGGCGCGGCGATGCGCTGGCCAGCCTGAACGACCAGCTCATGGACACCCTCGTGGCCGTGCCCACCCTCTTCGGGCGGGCGGACGTGCGGAGCTACGTCTCCCTCCTGTCGGTGCACCGCGGGGCGGACATCCTGGCGGTCCCGGGCGTGGAGGAGCTGATCGACATGCTGGCAGCCTTCCCCGCAGGCGCCGTGGGCGACGAACCGGTGGACCGGGAGCTCTACGCGGGCGTGGATCGCGGTTCGGCCACCAGCATGGCCGACCTGGTGCGGGACGAGGGGCCGCCGGATCTGGCGGTGGTCTACTTCCCGGGTATCGACCTCTACACGCACGCGGCGCGCTCGCCGCTGGCCGAGCAGCAGCGCTACCTGGCCGAGGTGACCGACACGCTCATGGCGGAGGTGCTGGACGCCTATCGCGCGGTCGGGGCACTCGAGGGCACGTTCGTCATCGTGACCGCGGACCACGGTCACACGCCGGTGCTGAATGACGCCACGCATGCCCTGGGCGGCGCTTCGGCCCTTTCCGTGCGGGACGCGCTCGAAAGGGTAGGCTTCCGTGTCCGCCCCGCCGACCTGGAGCAGGGCGGCGATCACCAGGCCGTGATGGCATGGCAGGGCGCGTTCGCCTACCTCTCGCTGGCGGACCGCTCCACCTGCGGCGCGGCTGGAGAGATCTGCAGCTGGCCCGCGCCACCGCGTTGGGAGGAGGACGTGCTGCCCGCGGCCCGCGCCGTGGTGAGCGCGGCGGAGCGCCATCCGTCGAACCCGCTGGACCTGGTGATCCTGCGGCGCTCCGACAGCCCCGGCGAGAGCAGCCTCTTCGTGCTGCGGGACGGGGAGCCGATTGCGCTCGACACCTATCTGGCGGCTTCCCCGCGTCCCGAACTCCTGGCGTTCGCCGAGCGCCTGGGCTGGCTCACCGCCGGGCCGCACGGGGACCACGCAGGAGACATCATTCTCATGACCCGCCTGGGCGCGTCCTTGCCGGAGGAGGAGCGCTACTATTTTTCGGGGCCGTACCACTCATGGCACGCCAGCGCCCAGGCCCAGGACAGCCACGCGCCTCTGCTGGTGGCCCGGGTGGACCTGCCGGGTGCGGAGATCCGCTCGCGCATGGGGGCGGTGGCGGAGCGGCCGACCCAGCTGGATTTCGTGGACCTGGTGCTGCGGCTGCTGGAGCGCGCGGCGGAAAGACCCGCGACCGCACGCTGACGGGCCGGCGGCTGGTCGTGGCCCATCAGCGCCGCCCCCCTTTCCTTCACCGGTAGCGGACGGGATCTTGGGTAGTGTTGACGCTGGCACTTACCGTGAAGGAGACGGGAATGCGCATCCTCGTGGTGGAAGATGACGTGAAGGTGGCCAGCTTCCTGGAGAAGGGGCTGCGCGAGGAGGGCTACGCCGTGGACGTGGCCCACGACGGGGAGGACGGCAGCCTGAAAGCACACGTCTACGACTATGACCTGCTGGTGCTGGACGTGATGCTGCCCGGCAAGACCGGCTTCGAGATCGTCCACGCCCTGCGCAAAGAGCAGCGGCGTGTGCCCGTCCTCCTGTTGACCGCGCGGGACGCCAAGGAAGACGTCGTGCGCGGCCTGGACGCGGGCGCCGACGACTACCTCACCAAACCGTTCAGCTTCGATGAGCTCCTGGCGCGGGTCCGGGCGCTCCTGCGGCGCGGTGGCGCGGCGCGTGAGGACCGGCTGATCTACCAGGACGTGGAGCTCGACCGTCTCAAGCACACCGCCGTGCGCGGGGGCCAGGACCTCAATCTCACACCCAAGGAGCACCAGCTCCTGGAGTATCTCCTGCTGCGGCCGGAAGAGGTGGTGCGCCGGACGGAACTGCTGGAAAAGGTCTGGGACCTCCATTTCGACCCCATGAGCAACGTGGTCGACGTGCACGTGGGCAACCTGCGGCGCAAGCTTCGGCGGTACGGTCCGCCCCTGGTGCACACGGTGCGCGGCGTGGGCTATATCCTGCACCATGAATGGGAAGAGGAGGAGTGATCCGCTCCCTCCGCTTTCGTCTGGCGGCGCGGGTGGCCGGCGGCATCACGCTGGCCCTGGTGCTCATCTCGGTTCTTTCCCTGGCGGGCGCCCGTGGCTTCCTGGACCGGGAGATCGAATCGAGCATCCTGAACGTGGCTTCCATCCAGGCCAGTTCGCTGACCGAGGGTCCCGGCGGCGCCATGCGCTTCCACGAGTGGGACCTGAGCCCCGACGAGGCGGCGCAGGTTCGGGAGCTCAATCGCTATGCCCAGGTGTGGAGCGCCTCGGGGGAGGGCCTGCTGCGCACGCAGTACATCACCGAGGATCTGCCGCTGGACCGCACGGCGCTGCAGGACGCGGCCGGGGGCCGTCTGGTGACCCTGGACCAGCGCTTCCAGGGCATGCCGATCCGCTCGCTCTACTATCCGCTCGAGCGCATGGGCCCGGCCCACGCGCGGCACGTGCTCCAGGTGGCCGCGCCGCTGACCGGGCGCGATCAGCTCCTCCGCCAGCTGGCATGGCTGCTCGGTACGATCACGCTGCTCGCCGGAGCGGCGTCCTTCGCGGGCGGCTGGTGGCTGGGCGGGCGGATGGTGCGGCCCGTGCACGAGATCATGGACCAGGCGGAGGCCATGGGGGCGGGCACCCTCGGACGGCGGATCAGCGCCGCGGTTGACACCCGCGAGTACGAGCGCCTGGTGGCCGTGCTGAACGGCATGCTGGCCCGACTGGAAGGCTCCTTCGAGGTGCAGCGCCGCTTCACCGCGGATGCCAGTCACGAGTTGCGGGGGCCGCTGACGGCGCTGCGCGGGGAGGTGGAGGTGGCGCTCCGGCGGGAGCGCAACCCCGAGGAATACAGGCGGGTCCTGAGAAGCAATCTTCAGGAGGTGGACCGGCTCACGCGGCTGGCCGAGGACCTCCTCACGCTGGCGCGGTCGGATGCGGGTGTGATGCAGCCACGCCTGCAGGTGACGGACCTGGCCGAACCCGCGGAGCAGGTGGTGGGTCGCCTTCGCGCCCGCGCCGCGGAGAAACAGATCGACCTCCGTCTGCGGGCCAGCCCGGCCACCCGTGCGGTCGTGGACCCGGGGCTCATCGAGCAACTGCTGTGGAACCTGGTCGAGAACGCCATCAAGTTCACGCCACGGGGCGGCCGGGTGGAGGTCGAGGTCGGTCGGTCGGACGCGCACATCGTCCTGGAGGTACGTGACTCCGGCCCCGGCCTCCGGGAAGAGGACCTGGCGCGGGTCTTCGAACGCTTCTACCGGGCTGACGCCGCACGCACCCATGCGGATGACGCCACCGGCACGGGCCTGGGATTGTCCATCGTGCAGGCCGTGGCCGAGGTCCATGGGGGAGAGGCATGGGCGCTGAACGCCCCCAGCGGTGGCGCGCTGTTTCGCGTGACGCTGCCCGCCCAGCACCAGGGGGATCCCGCCGCTTAAAGAACCCTTCATCGGATTCTCACCCGACCTTCACACCCCCCGCGCGAGATTGTCCAGCATACGGCGGAAAGCCGGAGTGCACGGTTCAATGGACAAGACGATGAAGCGATCCACGATACTGATGAGGGTTCTGGGACTTGCGGCGCTGGCCACAGCGGCCCTGCCCGGATGGGCAGCGGGCCAGGACGGCGGTGCCACACCTCCGGCCACCCTCACGTTGGAGGAGGCGTATCGGCATGCGCGCGCCGGGAACCCCGCGCTGCGGGCAGCCGGCGCCCTGGCCGATGCGGCCGAAACCCGGGAGGCAGCCGCGGGACTGCCCCCGGATCCCATGCTCCAGGTGGGCATCATGAACTTCTCGGTGCCCGGCTTCGCTACGAACATGCCCACCTCCATGGTGCCCTCCGTCCAGGCCATGCAGATGCTCCCCCTGTTCGGCAAGCTGGGGCTCTCGGAGCGGATCGCCGAGCAGAGCACGGCCATGGCCAGGGCCACAACGGAGGAGACGTGGTGGGCGGTCCGTAGCCGCACAGCCATGGCGTTCTACATGATCTACGAGGCGGACCGCCAGCTCGCCGTGATGCGGGAGACGCTGGGCCTGCTGAATGATTTCGAGCAGGTGGCCAGGGCCATGTACTCCGCCGGGGAGGGCCGCCAGAGTGACGTGCTCCGTGCCGGCGTCGAGGCCTCCCGCATGGAGGCGGACCTCAGCCGGATGGAGGCCATGCGCACGGCCGCCGTGGCCCGCCTGAATGGCATCCTGAACCGCCCGGCGGAGACGCCGGTCCCGTGGGTGGAACTCTCCGCCCTGCCCCTCGACATACCGACCGCCGACACCCTGCGCGCCTGGGCCGATGCCACGCGCCCCATGCTGGAGCGCGGCCGGACCGGCGTGGAGCAGGCCCGCACCCGGGGTGACCTGGTACGCAAGGACATCTGGCCGGACCCGGTCGTGGGTTTCCAGTACGGGCAGCGGGGCGGTGCCATGGGTACCGAACGGATGGGCAGCGTCATGGTGGGCTTCAGCGTCCCGATCTTCGCCCGCAGTCGGCAGCACCGGATGCGTGACGAAGCCACCGCCATGGAGAGCATGGCCGCGGCGGAGCTGGCGGATATGCGGGCGCAGGTCGATGCCCGCATCGGCGAACTGCTGGCGGAGCTGGCGCGCACGCGCACGCTGGTGGAGCTCTTCCGTACGGAGGTGCTGCCCCAGGCCCGGGCCAACGTGGCATCCTCCTTCTCTTCCTACCGGGTCGGAACGGTGGATTTCATGACCCTCGTGGACGCGCAGATGACGGTGAACCGGTACGACCAGGAGCTCTACGGGATGCTGGCTGAATACGGCCTGTCGGTAGCGGAGCTCGAGATGACTATCGGCCGCGCATTGCCGCGGTCCACTGAATTACTGGCGGAGGTACGATGAGCACACGTAAGCAGATCGTTCTGTCCCTGGGCCTGGTTGGCCTGGCCCTCCTCGTGGTCGCAGGCTTTGCCTTCCTGGGGCAGGAGGAGGGGGCGCAGCAGGATGCCATGGAGGGACACAACCACGCGGCCATGGTGGCCGGTGGCGACGAAGCCCAGCCGGTACGCCTCAGCGCGGAGGCGGCGCGCAGGATCGGGGTGACCTATGCAACGGCAACCCTGCGCCCCTTCACACCCACCGTCAGCACGGTGGGCAACGTGACCTACGACGAGAGCCGCCTCTCCAACGTGAACCCCAAGATCGAGGGCTGGGTGGAGGAGCTCTACGTGGATTTCACGGGGGCGCCGGTGCGCCGCGGGCAGCCGCTGATGGCGGTCTACAGCCCCATGCTCGTATCCGCCCAGGAAGAGCTCATCCTGGCCCGGCGCCTGGCCGATGAAGCTGCGGCAGGCGGCGGCGAGCGCGCCACGGCCAACGCCCGCAGCCTGCTGGAATCAGCGCGCCGCCGGCTCAGTTACTGGGACATCACGGATGCCCAGATCCGGCGCATCGAGGAAACGGGTGTGCCGCAGCGCACACTCGTCCTGAACGCTCCCTCCAGCGGCATCGTGGTGGAGAAGCTGGTCGTGGAGGGCGCGCGCATCATGCCCGGGATGGACCTCTACCGCATCGCGGACCTCTCCCGCGTCTGGGTGGAGGGTGAAGTCTTCGAGAAGGACCTGTCCCTGGTGGCGCTCGGCCAGACCGCACGCGTCACGTTCGAGGCCTATCCGGGGCAGGTGTTCTCCGGACCGATCACCTACGTGCATCCCACCGTTTCCATGGAGTCACGCACGGGGCGCATCCGGGTGGAACTGGCCAATCCGGACCTCCGCCTGATGCCGGGCATGTACGCCAAGGTGGAGCTGGCCACCGGCACCGGTGCCACATCCCTCATGATCCCCCGCTCCGCCGTCCACTTCACCGGCGCACGCGCGCTGGTCTTCGTGCAGGATGACGATGGCGTACTGCGGCCGCGCGAGATCACCAGCGGTCTCATCGCGGGTGGGGACATCCAGGTGCTGGACGGGCTCACCGAGGGTGAGCGGGTGGTCAGCTCCGCCAACTTCCTCATCGACGCGGAGGCCAACATGGGCTCCTCCATGGAAGGCATGGGCGAAGCCACAACTCCGCCGGCCGTGGACCACTCCGGTCACGACGGCTGATCAGGGAGCTGCATGATGCTGAAGCGAATCATCGAATGGTCGGTCGACAACAGGCTCATCGTCCTGATCTTCACGGCCTTTCTGGTGGCGGCCGGCGTGGTGGCCATGCGGCAGACCCCGCTGGAAGCGCTGCCCGACCTGTCCGACGTGCAGGTGATCGTCCAGACGGATTACGACGGCCAGGCTCCCCAGATCGTCGAGGCCCAGGTCACCTATCCCGTAGCCGGCGAGATGCTGAAGGTGCCGGGCGCCCAGACCGTGCGCGGCTACTCGTTCTTCGGCGTGTCGTTCGTCTACGTCATCTTCGACGACGGCACCGACCTTTACTGAGCCCGCAGTCGCGTGCTCGAGTACCTGTCGGGGATCCGCGGCAAGCTGCCCCAGGGTGCCGAGGCGGCGCTCGGTCCGGACGCCACCGGCCTCGGCTGGATCTACCAGTACGTGGTGGAGGACACCACCGGGACGCATTCCCTGGCCGAGCTCCGCTCCATCCAGGACTGGTACCTCCGCTATCAGCTCACGTCGGTACCCGGGGTGAGCGAGGTGGCCAGCGTGGGCGGCTTCGCTGACCTGGATCCCCTTCCAGCGCATCGGCAGCGAGTTCATGCCGCCGCTCTACGAGGGCACCGTCCTCTACATGCCCACCACGCTACCGGGCATCGGGGTGAGCAAGGCGATTTCGCGGGGATCACGAATTCCTGGACCATGCCCATCAAGGGCCGCATCGACATGCTGGCTACCGGCATCAGGACGCCGGTGGGCATCAAGATATTCGGCGCCGACCTGGCCGAACTGGAGCGTATCGGCCGCGAGGTCGAAGGGGCCATCAACATGGTGCCTGGGACCCGCTCGGTCTTCGCGGAGCGGGCCGTATCGGGCTACTACCGGACGTGGACATCGACCGCCAGGCCGCCGCCCGCTACGGCCTCAACGTGGCGGACATCCAGATGGTGCCGGCCACCGCCGTGGGCGGCATGAGCATCACCCAGACCGTGGAGGGGCGGGAGCGCTACGCCGTGCGCCTGCGCTACCCCCACGAGTTGCGGGACCAGGCGGAGAAGCTTGCGGAACTGCTGGTGCCGGCGGTCGCCGGCGCCAACTTCTGAGGAAAGGCCAGGCACACAAACGGCCGGCTGCGTCCCCCAGCGGGACGCGGCCGGCCGTTCCTTTGTGACCGCGCGGCTCAGTGACCCATCATCGGGCACATCATCATCATGGCGCCCATGCCTGCATGGCCGGCACCCTGGTCCATCGTCATGCCCGCGCCGTGATCCATCATCATGCCCTCGCCGTGACCGCCCATCATGCTCTCGAGGCTGGCCTGCTGGTCCGGCGTCAGGAGCTTGCCGGTCTCCACACCCACCCACGCCATGCTGACGTGCGCCTGAATCATGTGGTCCGCGGCCGCGCGCAGGTTGGCCTCGTAGGCCCGGAAGTCGGGGCTGTCTCCCTGCAGCGCCGCCGCCGCGGCCGTGTGCGCCTCCATGGCGGGCCGCATATGCTGCATGCTCGCGGTGCCGGCCTCGTCGCTAAGGGCCTCGAGCTGGCTCACCTGCTCCGCCGTCAATACCAGGTGCTCGGCATGCTGCAGGACCATGTGCGGCTGCGGTCCGCCCATCATGGCCATGCACTGCTGCTGCATGCCCTCCTGCTCCATAGGCATCTGATGCCCCTCGTGGCCCATCTGCTGCGCACTGACTGGTGCGGCGGCCAGGAGCGCCCCCGTCAGAATCATCCTGTAGGTCATTGTGCCTCCAATGTGGTCGTTTGTGGTCCAGCCGGTCTCCTGCATCGTGATGATAGCCTTTGCCCCGTGAAACGCCGGTGAAGCGCAGGTGAAGGGGCCTTCATCGAAACGTGTTGCTATATTCGCCGCATGAAGCGCCGCCAAACCCCCACCCCGAGCCGGCGCACCACCCGGCGTGGTGCCTGGTGAGCCGCCTGGCCGTTCACCTCCATCCCCGCGCCGAGCGCGCGGTGAAGCGGGAGCATCCCTGGGTCTATGCGGAGGGCATCCGCCAGCTGCGGCGCGAGGGACAGGCAGGTGACCTGGCGGTCATCTTCGACACGCGTGACCGCTTCCTGGCCATCGGCCTCTACGACCCCGCCTCGCCCATCCGCATACGTGTGCTGCACCGCGGCCGGCCCGAGACCATCGACGCCGCGTGGTTCGCCGCCCGCCTGCGCGCCGCGTGGGAACTGCGCGCGCCGCTGTGGGAGGCGGAAACCACTGCCTTCCGCGTGGTGCACGGGGAGAACGACGGTCTGCCCGGGCTGGTGGTGGACCGCTACGCGGCCAGTCTGGTAGTCAAGCTCTATACGGCCGCCTGGTTCCCGCATCTGGAGAGCGTGCTGCCGGGGCTGGAAGCGCTGCTGCCCGTGGAGCGCGTGGTGCTGCGGCTGAGCCGCGCCGTGCAGCGGGAGGCCGGCGGCGCGGCCACGGCCCACGACGCCCAGCCCCCGCACGATGGCCAGATCCTCCGCGGCCCGCCGCTCGACGGTCCGGTCCTCTTCCAGGAGAACGGCCTCACCTTCGAGGCGGACCTGGTGCACGGGCAGAAGACCGGCTTCTTCCTGGACCAGCGGGACAACCGCGCGCGGGTCGAGGGGCACGCCGCCGGCCGCTCCGTCCTGAACGTCTTCTCCTACACCGGCGGCTTCTCCGTCTACGCGACACGCGGCGGGGCGCGGGAGGTGGTAAGCCTGGACGCCAGCGGGCCCGCCCTGGCCGTCGCCGAGCGCAACGTCGAGCACAACCGCGCCGACCCCGCCGTGGCCGCCGCGCGCCACCGCACGCTGCAGGGTGACGCCTTCGTGCTGCTGGACACGATGGCGGATCGCGGCGAGCGCTTCGAGGTGGTGATCCTGGACCCGCCGGCCTTCGCCAAGGCGCAGGCGGACGTGCCCGGGGCGCTGGCCAGCTACACGCGGCTCCTCGGCCAGGGGCTGGACGTGCTCGCGCCCGGCGGCCTGCTGGTGGCGGCCTCCTGCTCCAGCCGGGTCACGGCGGAGGCCTTCCGCGGCCTGGTGGTGGAGGCGGGCGGGCGGGCGCGGCGGCCGCTGGCCATACTGGAGCAGACCGGGCACCCGCTGGACCATCCGATCGGTTTTCCCGAGGGCGCCTATCTGAAGTGCGTCTTCGCCCGGGCGGACGGCTAGCGGCCTGGCCTTTGCTGCCCGCACAGTGCCGCGCCCCACGTCACCCGGCTCCGGAGGAACTTTGCGCGTCCGCACGCTAAGCAGTGTCATCCTGCTTCTTCCCCTGCTTGCGCTGCCCGCCTGCGGACTGGAGAGCGCGCCCGACGACCCGGGCAACGAACCATCGGACCCGACCCAAGCGACCGGAGCCACCGACCCGGGCGCCGCGCACGTGGCGGCGCTGGCCACAACCCTGGAGCGCGCCACCATCCTGGCCGACTCCGTGGAGGACCTGCTGCGGCCCGTGCCCCTCATGCGGCCGGCCGACGAGGAGGCGCTGCGCCGCTACCTGAACGCCAACCACGTGACACGAGCGCGGCAGCTCGGCGTCCTGGTCCGCGATGGGGAGCACATCGACTCGCTGGTCGGTGCGGGCACGCTCGTGGCGCTCGCGGACAGCACGCCGTACTGGATCGTGCAGCGCGCCAGCTCCAACAGCTTCGTGGTGCCACACATGCACGCGCTGCTGGAGGAGCTCGGCCAGCGCTTCCAGGCGCGCCTCGAGGCGATGGGGATCCCGCCCTACCGCCTGGAGATCACGAGCACGCTGCGCACGGCCGCGCAGCAGGCGCGGCTGCGGGCCGGCAACGCCAATGCGGCCGCGGGTGTGAGCTCCCACGAGTTCGGCACCACGGTGGACCTCTCCTACGCCGCCTTCGCGCCGCCGCACGAACTCCCCGAGGCGCTCCGCGTGGACGCCCCGGCCGGCATGCGGCCCTACCTGGACCGGGCGGCCGCGGTGACGCTGGAATCGGTTTCCGCTCGCAAGTCGCTGGAGCTCAGGGCCATCCTGGGGGAGGTGCTCCGGCAGGCGCAGGCCGACGGCATCGTGCTGGTCATCTTCGAGCGGCTCCAGCCGGTCTATCACATCACGGTGGCCCGCCCGCTGGCCAGCTGAACGCCACCGTCTTGCCAGGCCCGCCCGCCCCGTGCCACTCTACGGGGAACCTGCCAACCCCATCCGAGGCACCTCCATGCATCCACGCGTACGCCCATTCAACCGGCTGGCCCCCCTCATGTGCATCCTCATGATCCTACCCGCGGCCAGCGCCGCGCAGGAAGCGCCGCGTGCCACCACGCTGGCCGGCCGCTCCGCGGTCTACGCTCCGCATGGCGCCATCGCCACCAGCCAGACGCTGGCCAGCGCGGCGGGCCTGGAGGTGCTGCTGAACGGCGGCAACGCCTTCGACGCCGCCGTGGCCGCCGCGGCCGTGCTGAACGTGGTGGAGCCGCACATGACGGGCATCGGCGGGGACATGTTCGCGCTCGTGTGGTCGGCGGAGGACCAGCGCCTCTACGGGCTGAACGCCAGCGGCCGCGCCGGCGCGCTCATGACGCGCGCCGAGCTGGTGCGCCGCGAGCGCAGGAGCATCGGCGGCGTGGAGGCCGTGACCGTGCCCGGCGCCGTCTCCGGGTGGCACGCGTTGCTCGAGCGCTTCGGCACCCGCACGCTGGCCGAGGTGCTGCAGCCCGCCATCCGCACGGCGCGCGACGGTTTTCCCGTCTCCCCCATCATCGCCGGGCAGTGGGCCAACCTGGAGAACAAGCTGCGCCGCAATGACGCGGCCGCGGCCACCTTCCTCATCGACGGCGAGCGGGCGCCCCGGGCGGGCGAGTGGTTCAGCAATCCCGACCTGGCCCGCACCTTTAGCGAGCTGGCCGAGCACGGGCCCGCGCACCTCTACGGCGGCCCGCTGGGGGAGCGCATCGCGGCGCACATCCAGGAGCTGGGCGGCTTCCTCACGCCGGCCGACTTCGCCGCGCACGAGCCCTTCTGGGTGGAGCCCATCTCCGTGCCCTACAAGGGTTATCGTCTCTGGGAGCTGCCGCCCAACAACCAGGGCATCGCCGCGCTGGAGATGCTGCGCATCCTGGAGGACTACGACCTGGCGGCCATGGGTCACAACAGCGCCACCTACCTGCATCACCTGATTGAGGCCAAGAAGCTGGCCTACGCGGACCTGAACCGCTACGTGGCCGATCCCGCGCACCTGGACATCGACCCGCTCACTCTTCTAAGCGACGATTTCATCCGCGCGCGCCGCGCGCTGCTCGACCCGCGCGGCGCCGCCGAGCGCGTGGATCCCGGGGACGCCTTCACGGCCACGGAGACCATCTACCTGAGCGTCTCCGACGCCCAGGGCAACATGGTCTCCTTCATCAACAGCGTCTTCGACTACTTCGGCTCGGGCGTGGTGGTGCCGGGCACGGGGATGATCATGCAGGACCGCGGCAGCGGCTTCACCATGGCCGAGGACGCGCCCAACACCGTGGCCCCCGGCAAACTGCCCTTCCACACGCTGGTGCCCGCCTTCGTGACGCGCACCAGCAACCCGACGGGCGCCTCCACCGAGAGCGCCGGCGAGGAGCCGTGGCTGGCCTTCGGCGTCATGGGCGGCGCCATGCAGCCGCAGGGGCACGTGCAGGTGCTGCTCAACCTGCTGCTCTTCGGCATGGACGTCCAGGAAGCCATCGACGCGCCGCGCTTCCGGCACATGTCGGGGCTGCGGGTGGGGCTGGAGACGCCGATCGGAGATGAGGTGCGCGCCGCGCTCGAGGCGCTGGGTCACGAGCTGGCGGACGAATCCAACATCGCTTTCGGGGGCGCGCAGGCGGTCATGAAGCTGGAGCGGGGCTGGGCGGCGGGGAGCGACCCGCGCAAGGACGGCAGCGCCATCGGGCACTGACCGGGAGGGCACTGACCAGGAGGGCGCTACCGCGGCGGGCGCGCGCTACCCGCGGCCCGTGAGCCGCTCCAGCGCCGCACGGGCCTGGTCCGCCCGGGAGGCGAACACGCCCTCGCCGCCCTCCAACCAGCTGAGGTACCGGGCCCACGCGCGGAGGGCCTCGTCCCGATGCCCCAGCTGCTCGGCCAGGCGGGCCTGCTCCCCCTCCAGCTGCGTGTGCCACGTGGCGTGCTCCGGCAGGTCGACGCGGCGCCGGGCGGCCTCCAGCGCGCGCTCCGGCTGGCCGAGCCGCTCCCAGAGATCGATGGAGGCCAGGTCGTAGAGGGCGTAGTGCATGGACGGCCGGGGCGCGCCGGCGCCGAGCGTCTCGTGCAGGGCTGCCATGCGCTGCCGCGCGTCCGGAGCGCCACGGTGGACGGCGGCGGCGGTCCGCAGAAAGTCGGCGCAGACCCGGTCGTAGGCGTTCCACCAGGGGGAGCGGCCGGGGCGCACCGCCCGCTCCAGGCTCTCCGCCAGTGCCACCGCGCCCGCCGCGTCACGCTCGGCCACGCGGAGGTGCCCGAGCATGCATTCGCCGACCGTGGCGGCAGACGGGACGGGCGCTTCGGCGGGTGCGCCGCGGCGCGCCGCCGCGGCCGCGCGCTCGAGGTCGGGCGCCGCCCGGCGCGCCGCCTCCAGGTCCCGGGTCCAGTAGAGCGCCCGGACCACCCGCCCGACCTCATCCTCGCCGCCCCCCGCCATGGAGGCGTCCGTGGCCTGCTCCACCAGGGTGGGGCGGCCGAGCCGCATGCCCAGGTGCATCAGCCCTTCCGCTACCCGCGCGCGGTCCTCCGCGGTGACGGCCCGATTGAGCTCGGCACCGACCGCCGTGACCAACGGCTCCTCGGGCGCTTCCTCCCAATCCAGAGTGGCGGCGTACATGAGATGGATGAAATCCAGGGTGTCCAGGACCAGCGGAGCGGCGGTGCGCGTTCCCTCCCCGCCCTGTGCGCGGGCGTAGCGGACCACCGTGGCCATGATCCCCGTGGAGTCCACGGCCATTAGGAGATCCCCGTAGCGCCGCACGCCCGCGGTGTCGCCGGCCATGTAGGCCAGTGTATGGAGGTGCGCCAGCGGCTCCACGTAGGTGGAATCCATCGCGATGGTGCGCTCGAAGTAGCGCCGGGCCGTCTCGTACGCGTCCGGAATGCCGACCGCCCGGCCGTAGTGGAGCACGCCGTCGCCGGCCAGGTATTGCAGCTCCGCCAGATCGGGCATGCGCTGCGCCGCCTGGATGCGCCGGTCCACCACGTCCCGGTAGAATTCGGGCCCCTCGTCACCCAGGTACGCCTCGAAAAAGAGCCGGTCGGGCTCGCTCAGCCGGTCCAGGCCACGCCGCACGATGACCTCGGCCCGGGCCGCGTTGTCACTGCGCAGCCCCACGGCCCAGCCGCGCGCGCGGAGTAGCCCCAGCGCGGCCAGCGCGAAGGTGGAATCCAGCGTGACGGCACGGTCGTAGGCGCGCACCGAAACGTCGTGATCGCCGCGCCGGAAGGCCTGCTCGCCCTCCAGGAAGGCCCGCAACGCCGGCATGGAAGCGGTGGTGAGGCTGGCCAGCCGGTCCTCCCGGAGGCCCGATTCCGCGGCCACAAGGCGGGCCGCGATGCGGTCCACCAGCTGGTGGAGGCTGTCGGGATGGGCGCGCAGTTCCGCATCGTCCCGCCGGTAGCCGGTACGCACGTCGAAGAGCCGGGCGGTGACGGTGAAGCCGGCGGGCGTGCCCACCAGTTCGCCCTCCAGCAGGAGGCCGGCGCCGAAGCCGGCAGCCAGGCCGCGCGCCTCGTCCCGATCGGGGTCGGCGTCCAGGGAGCCGAGCGTCTCCTTGATGCGCCGGCTCACGCTGCGCGGCGCCACCACGGATAGATCACTCCCCGCGCCGCCGATGCGGGCGGCGATGAGGTCCATCAGCCCCTCGCGCAGGTAGCCCAGGTCGGCGCTGGCGCCGGCCAGCCGGAAGGGCGTGACCATCACCACGTTGCGGTCCAGGTCGGCACCGCGGACGCCTCGCGCACTCGTCCACCACCAGCCGAAGGCCACCAGCGGCAGGGTCATGAGCGCCGCCAGCACCAGGGTGAGGCGCCGGTGATGCTGCGTCCCCCCGCCGGTGGCCACCGGCGCGGAGGCGGGCCGCGAACCCGGCGGAGCCGCGGATGAAGGCTGCGCGGGGACGTCGCTTACAGGATTCAGGGGGGGTGTACGCGTGATGCCGGCGCGGGTCAGGTCGAAGGCCCATGCCAGCCCCACGACCACGGGGAAGAAAAGCGCGCCGAGCACGATGACGAAGGTCACCGTCCAGTCGGGCATCCCGAGGCGCGTGAAGGTGATGTCGGCCACCTGGATGAGCAGCCACATGCCCACCAGGTAGACGGCGGCCACGTTCAGCACGCGGCGGCGCTTGAGCTCATCCAGGAGCGCGACCAGACGGGAGGGTGGTCGGTTCATGCGGGGCTACCGCCCCGGCAACGCCGCCAGCGCCGCCCGCTCCCGCTCCGCCGGAATCCCCGCCCGCGAGCCCGCGCGCCGCTCCTCGGGCAGCCCGTACCACCAGTCCAGGGTGTCGCCGGCCGTGACGGCCAGCGGGCGGAAGGTCATGCCCGCCGCGATGACGCGGCTGTTGTCAACGCGGCCGTAGTTCAGGTTGTCCCCGCGCGGCGCCCGCCAGGCGGAGAGCTCCTGGCCCTCACGGATGCCGTGCTCGGCCAGGAAGTCCCAGTCGGCCCAGGTGAAGGAGACCGGCGCTGCCGTCACCGCGCGCAGCCCGTAGAGGAACTCCGCGGAGCTGAGGGGCGCGGCCGGGCCCAGGGTGTTGAAGACGCCCGTGGTGCCCTGCTCCAGCGCGTACACGTAGAATTCCACCAGGTCGCGCACGTCCATGTACTGCACGGGATCGGCCGGGTTGCCGGGCGCCAGCACCTCCCCGCCGCGATGCACGCGCGCGTACCAGTAGGTGAAGCGGTCGGTGGAGTCCCCCGGGCCGGTGATGATGGAGGGACGCGCGATGGTGTAGCGGCCCTCGAAGACGCGCCGCACCTCCCGCTCCGCCAGCGCCTTGTCCGGGCCGTAGCCGGCCCACTCCGTGTCGGGCACACCGCGCATGCCCACCGGCGCGTCCTCGTCCACGTGCGCGGGGGTGAAATCGCGGTACACGCCGCGCGTGGAGGTGAACAGGTAGTGGCCCACGGAGTCCCGCAGCAACTCTGCGGTGGCGCGCACCTGCTCGGCGTCGTAGCCGGAGTCGTCCACCACCGCGTCCCAGCGGCCGCCGGCCAAGGCGGCAATGTCCCCGTTCCGGTCGCCGACCAGGTTCTCCAGGCCGGCGTACTGCTCCACGAAGAGCCGCGGCTCGGTGCGGCCGCGGTTGAAGAGCACGGGCGTATGGCCGCGCTCGAGCACGGCGCGCACCAGGTGCGGGCCGATGAAGCCCGTGCCGCCCAGGATGAGGATGCGCAGCGCGCGCGGCGGCGCGGCGGAGGCGCGCGGGGCGCCGGCCGCGCCCGGGACGCGGGCGCTGCCCTGGAGCGATGCCGGCAGGAGGCCGGCCCCCACGGCGCCGAGCGCGGCCGTGCGGACGAAGTCACGACGGGTGGTTTTTGGCATGCTGGAAGATTGTCGGCCCGTGGCCCGGGAGGCAAGCGATCAGCGCCTTCATCTCGGCAACGCCGCCCTGATGTGCAACGAGATCCTTGATCCCAGCCAGCCACCATAGCTAGATTTTCCGCACCCACCTGACGGAGCTCGTCGACATTCCTGACAAGGCAGTCCAGACGCAGGGCAGCGGATCGCCCCGCGGGGGCCTATCTCCCCGTGCAACTCTACGAACTTCGTAGGCCGCACGGGCGCATTGCAGGATCTCGAAGTCGATGTGCCCGCTGGCGAACAACCCTCGTCGCCGGACCGAAGTGTGGACCACCGTGGAGCAGAGCCATGCTGGATGGAATCAGGAAGACCGGGGCGCTGGCATGCGTGCTGGCAGCGGCGGCGTGCGACTCGCCCGCGGACCCGGACGCCGGTGGGCCAGCGGCCCTCGTGGTGGCGGCGGGCGACCAGCAGACGGGCATGGTGGGTGCGCCCCTGCCCGCCCTCGTGCGTGTGCGGATCGAGGACGGCCGCGGCCGCCCCGTCCAGGGTGTCCCCGTGACCTGGGAGGCCGCCCAGGGCCAGGGCAGCGCCGCCCCGGCCACCGGCCTCACTGCCGCCGATGGCACCGCCTCGACGATCTGGAGCCTCGGTCCCACCGCGGGCACTCAACAGTTGAAGGCCCGCGTCCAGAACCTCCCCGACCTCACGCTCCGCGCCGAGGCGCAGGCCGGTCCGCCCGGCCGGATCACGGTGAGCCCGGGACTCGTGGTCCTGGTCATGGAGGCGGGCCGGGACCAGGCCGCGCTGCAGGCGGTGGTACAGGACGCGTTCGACAATCCGCTCAGCCTGCCCGTGACCTGGAGCGTGCCGGACGGCACCGTGGCGGAGGTGGATCAGACGGGGGTGCTGAGGGCGCTCGCCGCCGGGTTCAGCAGTGTCCAGGCGCGGATCGGCAACGTGGTCGGCGGCGCGCCGCTCACCGTGGAGAACCCGGTCCCCCTCGTGAATGGCGCGGCACCGGGTACCGTGACGGCAGGTGCGCCGGGCGCCACGGTGAGTCTGCTCGGCACGGGTTTCGTGTCCACGTCCGTGGTGCTGTGGAACGGCGCCGCCCGGCCATCGCTCTTCGTGAGCAACAATCGGTTGGACGTGGAGCTCACGGCCGCCGACCTGGCCACGGCGCGGTCGGCCACCCTGCGCGTGACGAACGTCGGACCCGGCGGTGGCAGCGCCGACCACCCCTTCCTGGTGGAGGCGCCCGTACCGACGCTCCGCATCATCCCGGAGAGCGCCGCTATCGGCATCGGCGAGAGGCTGGACGTGGCGGTGGAAGCCCTGGACGCCGATGGCCGATCGGTGGCCGAGCCCGCCATCACCTGGACCTTTGTGGACATCGGGCTCGACGGCTTCCTCGAGGGTCACCGTGGCGGCGTAGTGCGCGGCCGCGGGATCGGCGTGACCCGACTGGCCGCCACGTGGGCCGGCATGGCTGTGGACACACTCGAGGTGCTCGTGCGCGGGACGGATGCGCGGCTCACGACGGTGGGTGCGGGCAACAGCCTGAGCTGCGGGCTGGACGCGGCTGGCGCGGCGTACTGCTGGGGAGCCCACTACCTGGGGCTCGACCCGGACGGGCGGTCCACCTCCCTGGGGTTCACCTTCGCGCCCGCCGCCCTGGCCGGCGGGCGGGTCTTGGCCAGCATGGTGGTGGGCCACTGGCATGCCTGCGGGCTGGATCCCGCCGGGACGGCGTTCTGCTGGTATGACGACCACAGCGGGCAGCTCGGCCGCGCGCAAGCGAGCTTTCCGTTCGGCAGCACCGAGCCCACGCCGGTGGCGGGCGGGCACCGCTTCCGTGAGCTGATGGCGGGCGGCTGGCACACCTGCGGAGTGACCTTCGACGAGGAGGCGTGGTGCTGGGGGGCCAACCAGTATGGCCAGCTCGGCGTGGGAGACCAGACGATGAGGCGCGAGCCCACGCGGGTGGCCGGAGGGGTGCGTTTCCGGAGTCTCTTCGGCCAGGGCTACCATACCTGCGGCCTGACGGCGCAGGGCCTAGCCTACTGCTGGGGCTTCAACGGCTACGGACAACTCGGGCGTGACGACGGCGGCACCTGCAACGATCCGCTCTACGGACCGGTGCCGTGCGGCTTCGCCCCGGCACCCGTAACCACGGAGCTAATCTTCATCACGCTGGCGGTCGGCGGCAGCTTCACCTGCGGCCTCACGGCGGAGGGCACCGCCTGGTGTTGGGGCGCGGGCACCCGCGGCCAGCTGGGCGACGGCGTGACCGGTGGCACGGTACGTCCCGTCCGGGTGACGGCACCAGCGCCCTTCACGAGCATAGACGCGGGCCACGGCAATGCCTGCGCCCTCACGCAGGGTGGCCAGGCCTGGTGCTGGGGCCAGAACGACTGGGCCACCAACGGCGTGGAGCCCACGGCCAGCGAGGGGTGCGTGGAGAACAACACCATCTACCTCTGCAACCCGCTGCCCGTACCGGTCTCGGGCGGCCACACCTTCGGCGCGCTGAGCGCCGGCGCCTACCACACCTGTGGCATGGCCACCAGCGGCCGGGCGCTCTGCTGGGGCGAGACCTCCAGCGGTGAGCTGGGCCGGGGCTGGCTCACGGAAGGCTACTACGCCGCCCAGCCCGCGCCGATCTACGATGGCTGGATGCAGGAGGCCGCGGTCGCTACGCGCGCCGCGGTGTCCGGGGCGGCCAGTGCGGCCCTGCGCCCCGACCAGGCCGGCCCGCCAGCCACGCTGGGCGCCACGCCACGGCTCCAGCTCCGCCGCCGGTAGCCAAGCGGTCGCCGCGCCTGGCCATCGACCGCCCGCCGACGAATATTGCGTGGCCAGTCCTGCCCACTCGATACCAAGGCTCAGCCATGCGAAAGCTCCTTGCCGCACTGTCCACGTGTGTCCTCCTGGTACCCAGTGCGCTGCCGGCCCAGGACGCGCCTGCCGTCACCGCCATCCGCGCCGGCGCGCTCTTCGACGGCACCGGTGAAACGCTCGTCCGCAACGTCACCATTCTGGTAAGCGACGGTCGCATTCTCGAGGTCGGTCCCGACGTCACCATTCCGGCAGGCGCGGAGCGCATCGATCTGTCCGGCTGGACCGTGCTGCCCGGGCTGATCGACCTGCACACACACATCACGGGCGGCCCCGAGGATCTGACCGCGCCGCCCGGCTCCTTCCTCTATACGCAGTATCCGGAGTACCCCGTGCTCAAGGGCGCGGTGAACGCGCGCACCACCCTGCTGGCGGGCTTCACCACCATCCGCGACGTGGGCGGCCCGGGCACGGCCGCGCAGGCGCTGCGCGACGCCATCGCCAACGGACTGCTGCCCGGGCCGCGCATCATCGCGGGCATTGCCCTCGGCACCACCGGCAGCCACTGCGACCCCACCACCGGCATCCGCCCGGGGTACGCCGATTTCGACGCTGCCCGCGCCTACGTCTACGACGGCCCCGGCGGCGCCGCGGCGGCCGTGCGGCGCGCGGTGCGCGACGGCGCGGACGTGATCAAGGTGTGCGCCACGGCCGGCGTGCTCTCCATGACGAATGACATCGGCCCCGCGCAGATGACGCCCGCCGAGCTGGAGGCGGTGGTGTCCACGGCCCGCACGCTGAACCGCCGCGTGGCCGCCCACGCCCACGGCATCGAGGGCATCCGCAACGCCGTGCGCGCGGGCATCACCACCATCGACCATGGCAGCGTGCTGGATGACCAGGTGATCGCCGAGATGAAGGAGCGCGGCACCTGGCTGGTGCTCACCATGATGGCGCTGGAGAGCGTGGTCGAGCTGGCCACCGCCGGCCAGTTGCCGCCCGGCCCCACGAAGAAGACCTTCGACATCCAGCCGCTGGTGCTCGACTCCCACCGCCGGGCCATCCGCGCGGGCGCGCCCATAGCCTTCGGGACGGACGCCGGCGTCTTTGCGCACGGCCGCAACGGCCGCGAGTTCGAGCTCATGGTGGGCGCCGGCATGAGCCCCGCGGCCGCCCTCCTGGCCGCCACCCGCAACGCCGCCGCCGCCCTCGGCCGGAGCAGCGACCTGGGCGCCATCGCCGCCGGCCGCGTGGCGGACATCGTTGCCGTGCGGGGCGATCCGCTGGCGGACATCACCCTGCTGCAGGACGTGGGCTTCGTGATGAAGGGCGGCGTGGTGCACAAGGGGCCGGGCACGGACCCCGCAGCGCGGGGCAGCAGGTAAGGGGCTGCGAGGGGGCGGCGCGCGGCCACGGGGCGGCGCGCGGCCACGCGGAGCCGGGGTCGTTGTCAGCGCGTGCCGGGAGGTGGCTATCCAGGCGGCGCGCCTTCGCGCGGCGGGCCAGCGTCGAAGATGTCGTGGATCGACGCGCCCAGTACCTGACTCAGCTTGAAGGCCAGCGGCAGGCTCGGATCGTAGCGTTCGTTCTCGATGGCGTTGACCGTCTGGCGGGACACACCCAGCCGCTCCGCCAGGTCCGCCTGTGACCAGCGCCGCTCAGCCCGGAGGACCCGGATCCGGTTCCTCAACGATACTTCCGGGCGAGAACCACCAGTGCCACGCCGCGCAACGGCTCGGCCAGGACCAGCGCTACGAACGAGCCGGCGGGGCCGATCGCTGCGTCCGGCCAGGCAAGGGCCACGGCCAGCACGGCGGCGCCCAGCGTCATGGCGGCCCCGTAGGAGAAGGCCAGCGCACGCAACTGGATGCTCCGGCTGAGTTCGTCGAGCTGCGGCAGGTAGCGCGCGTAGGACCACCCGATCGCGGCGACGCCCGCCGGAATGCCCATGCTCCAGACGCCCCCCAGCACCGCCGCGACCACGATCAGGACCAGCGCCGCGGAGGTTTCCCGCGCCAGGCGCTTGCCAGCCGGGGTATCGGCGCCGAAATAGCCGAAGATGAGCATCGACGCATACGGCCAGGCGGCTGGTCCTTCGGTCGCGGAGGCCCCTTCGTCCGCAGAAGGCTCCCCGGCCGCGGCGGGCGGGCCATCCCGGTGCGTCTCGAAGTTTCGCATGGGCGGCGTTCCTTTCTGGAGAGACGTAAAGCTTACTTTCCAGTTTGCCACCAAGACCAGCACTTTGTCAAGCGTTATTTACATCCCTGCACGCGCGGCACCACCCTGCCCCGTCCGGAGCGGGCGCCAAGGAGATTCACCCGCCCGCCGGCACCGCCTCCGCATCCTCCAGCCGCGCCACCCGCCTTCCCTCCTCCACATCCACCCGGGACAGGACCAGCAGCCCTGACACGAAGAAGATCACGACCGCCAGGATGCCCAGGCGGCCGGTGCCGGTGAGCTGGCTGGCCACGCCGAAGAGGATGGGGCCCAGGATGCCGGCCATCTTCTCGAAGACGCTGAAGAAGCCGAAGAACTCGGAGGATTTCACGCGCGGGATCATGCTGGCGAAGAGCCCGCGGGAGAGCGACTGCGCGCCGCCCTGCACCGTGCCCACCGCAAAGGCCAGCACCCAGAAGTGCCAGGCCTGGGTCACGAAGTAGCCGAACACCGAGATGCCGGCGTAGACCATCAGGGCCAGCATGATGGAGCGCTTGGGACCGATGCGGCCGGACAGGGCGCCGAAGGCAAAGGTGAAGGGCACGCCCACGAACTGGACCAGCAGGAGGGCGCCGATGAGCGCGCCGGTGCCCAGGCCGATCTCGCTGCCGTAGGCGGTGGCCATCTTGATGATGGTGCCGATGCCGTCGCTGTAGAGGAAGAACGCCAGCATGAAGACGAGCAGTTGCCGGTACTGCCGCAGCTCGCCGAAGGTGCGGCCCAGGCGCCGGAAGCCAATCGTGACCGGTGAGCCCGCACGGCCCGCCTCCGCCGGATCCAGCCGACGCGGCGGCTCGGGTACGTCGCGGAAGAGCGGGATGGAGAAGGCCGCCCACCAGACCGCCACCGTGAGGAACGCCGCCCGCGAGGCGGCGGCCTCGTCGGCCAGGCCGAAGAGCTCGGGCCGGATGAGCATGAGCGCGTTCACCACCAGCAGCAGCCCGCCGCCCGCATAGCCCACCGCCCAGCCGCCCGCCGCCACACGGTCCACTTCCTCGTCGGAGGCAATGTGGGGGAGCAGCGAGGCGTAGAAGACAATGGAGCCCGTGAAGCCGATGTTGCCCGCGATGTAGAGGGCCGAGGCCAGGAGCCACTGGCCGGGGCCCACGAAGCTCAGGGCGGCCGTGGCCACCACGCCCAGCGTCATGAAACCGGCCAGGAATTTCTTCTTGGCCCCCAGGTAGTCGGCCATGGCTCCCAGGATGGGAGACAGGACGGAGATGATGAGCAGCGCGAGGGCGGCGGTGTAGCCCCAGTAGGCCAGCGCCACGTTGGAGGGGATGGTGTTGCCGGCCACCTGCACGTAGTAGATGGGCAGCACGGCCGCCATGATGGTGGTGGCGAAGGCCGAGTTGGCCCAGTCGTAGAGCGCCCAGCTGCGCAGCACCCGTCGGTGCAGGCCGAGCGCGTTCAGGAGTCCGGCTTTCATGGCACCAAGATAAGGCCGCGCACCGGACCCACCACCGGTAACGTGATGGACGTCGTCGCTTAACCGGCTGTCACCGGGAGCGGCGCCTCCCCCGCCGCGACCATGCGCTTCCACTTTGCGGGCACATGCGCGCAGTAGGGCTCAGCCGCCAGATAGTCTCCCGTCACGGCGTAGGCGCGGGCGCGGCTGCCGCCGCAGACGTCCCGGTACTCGCACACGCCGCACTTGCCCTTGAGCTGGTCGGTGTCGCGCAGCGCCATGAAGAGGGGGGCGTTGCGGTAGACGTCCACCAGGTCGTCCTTGCGCACGTTGCCGGCGGCCAGCGGCAGGAAGCCCGACGGGAAGAGCGCGCCCAGGTGGCTGATGAAGAGGAAGCCGTCCCCATCGTTGACGCCCTTGGAGCGGCCCACGCCGTCGGCCAGCGAGAAGCCCACGCCGGCCGTCATGGGGGCGGGCGCGTCGGTGCGGGCGCCGGCGCGACGCTCGGCCACCTGGCGCTGCAGGATGACGCGGCGGTACTGGGGGGCGGCCGTGCTCTTGATGTCGAAGGGCGCGGTCTTCGACAGGTCGTACATGCGGTGGAAGACCCGCTCGAACTCCTCGGCGCTGGCCACGTCGTTGGGATTGGCGCGGCCGGTGGGCACCAGGAAGAAGACGCTCCAGAGGGTGATGTCCAGCTCCACCATGAGGGTGCAGAGGGCGTCGAAGTCCTCCAGGTTGTGGCGGCTCACCGTGGTGTTGACCTGCGTGGTGAGGCCGATGTCCCGCGCCACGCGCAGCATGTCGATGGTCCAGGCGTAGGAGCCGTCCACGCCGCGGAAGGCGTCGTGGATGGCCGCGCTGGAGCCGTCCAGGCTCACGGCCAGCCGCGAGAGCCCGGCGTCCCGGAGCTCCTTCAGCACCTCGGGCGTCATGAGCGGCGTGCCCGAGGGCGTCATGGCCATGCGCAGCCCGATCGAGGAGCCGTATCGCACCAGCTCCACCACGTCGGGCCGCTTCAGGGGATCGCCGCCCGTGAGCACGAAGAGCGGCCGCCCGAAGCGGCGCACGTCGTCCATCATGCGTTTGGCCTGTTCGGTGGTGAGCTCGAGGGGGTGGCGGTCGGTGACGGCGTCGGCCCGGCAGTGCTTGCAGGCCAGGTCGCACGACTGCGTGGTCTCCCAGATGACCAGGAAGGGCGCCTGGCTGAAGTCCGCGGCGGCCAGGTCGGGCCGGTAGCCGTCGGCCGGGTGGGCCATGTGGGCGGCGACGGCGGCTGCGTCCGGTGCCATGATCTCCCCTGCTCCCTCGTATCGTGCGGTGCCTGTATCGACACCCCAAAGATCATTCGTGCATGATAAATTGCAAGAGGCTGCGTGTGGGGAAGAAGCTGGTTTTACGGCGGATAATTTCGTATTGTGTTTATGCACATCACCGCATATCAGGAGTAAGCATCCATGCGCATAACGGTATCGATCGCCGATGATCTGGGGGAGGAGGCGGCGGCCGCGGCGGAGGAGGAAGGTCTGTCCGTGTCGGCGTTCTTTGCCGCCGCAGTGGAGCATTTCATCCAGGAACGGGAGCGGCGGCAGGCGGCCGACAGGATCGCGGCCCTGATCGAGGCCACGGCGGTGCCCGACGCGGCGCTCCATGAACTGGATTGCCACCGGGCCACATCGGAGCGGGAGAGCCGGTGAGCGCGGGGCTGGACACCGGCTTCTTCCTGCGCCTGCTCCAGGGCCGCGCGGAGGCCCTGGAGGTGTGGGATGCGATCATCCGCCGCCGCAGCGAGGGCGTGGTGAGCTGCGTCACGCTCTACGAACTGCGCCGCCTGGGCCTCAGGGGCGCCGTGAGCGCCGACGCCATGGACATCCTCGTGCAGGAACTGCCACACCTGTGCGCCGTGGTCTGGCTCGACGACGCGGAACTCCTGGAGCGCGCGGCCCGCATCGCTCACGGCAACGCGCTCTCCATGGCCGACGCCATCATCCTGGCGTCCCTCATCCGCGCGGGTGCGGACGCGGTCTACACCACCGACCGTGACCTGGCCCGCTACGGCGCGGGCCCGGAGATCGTACTGCTGCGCTAGCGCGCTCGGAGCCCTGGTGAGCGCCTGCTGCGCTAGCGCGCGCTCGCCGCACCCGGCTGGCTGGCCGATGCCGCGCCCCTGGCTGCGGGCGCCACCTCGATGAGCCCATCCGCGCTCGCCTCCTCCCACGGCAGGCCCGGCCGGCCGAAATGCCCGTAGTTGGTGGTGGCGCGGTAGATGGGGCGGTCGAGTCCCAGGCGCTCGATGATGGCGGCCGGGCGAAAATCGTGACGGGCCACGAAGGCGGCGGCCGCGGCGTCGTCGCCTGAATGGAAGGTGTCCACGGCCACCGACACGGGTGCGGCGCGGCCGATGGCGTAGGCCACCTGGATCTCGGCGCGGCGGGCCAGGCCCCGCGCCACCACCTGACGCGCGAGCCAGCGGCAGAAGTAGGCGCCGCTGCGATCCACCTTGGTGGCGTCCTTGCCGCTGAAGGCGCCGCCGCCGTGGCGCGCCCGGCCGCCGTAGGTGTCCACGATGATCTTGCGGCCGGTGAGCCCCGCGTCCGCCGCGGGGCCGCCCACCGTCCACTCGCCGGCCGTGTTGATCAGGACCTCGATGCCCGGGTGATACCAATCGCCGAGGACACGGGGGAGCAGATCCTCACGCACGTACGCGGACACCTGCTCCAGGGCACCCGGCGCGTGCTGCGTGGAGACCAGCACGGCGGTCACGCCCACGGGCACCTCGTCCTGGTAGGCCACCGAGACCTGCGTTTTGGAATCGGGTCGGAGGAAGGGGACGGCGCCGCGCTTGCGGTCGCTGGCCAGGGCGGCGGCCAGGCGGTGGGCCAGGAGCACGGGCAGCGGCATCAACTCGGGCGTCTCGTCCGTGGCGTAGCCGAACATGAGGCCCTGGTCCCCAGCGCCGAGCTCCTCCCCGCCGCTCACGCCCTGCCTGATCTGGTCCGACTGCTCGGTCACATGGGCGTGGACGCGGAGGGTGTCCGCCGCGAAGAGGTCGGCGGGATCCGTGTAGCCCACGCTGCGCACGGCCGCGCGGACCACGTCCTCCCAGTCAGGCGCCGGCTGCCCGGGGATGCTCACCTCCCCCGCCAGGAAGACGTGGCCGCCCTTTACCAGCGTCTCGCACGCCACGCGGGCGCCGGGGTCGCGGGCCAGGCAGGCGTCCAGCACGCTGTCGGAGATGAGGTCGGCCACCTTGTCGGGGTGGCCCTCGGAGACGGACTCGGACGTGAAGACGTAGGCGGACACGGGCACCCCTCCATGCATAATAAAAACGACCTGTCGATCACCGGTGATCGCAGGTCGTACGCGTCACCCTTTAGTCCCTGTTCGACCCCCACGGCCCGCGGCATTGCCGCAGCGTAGGGGTCAGGCCGGCCAAGTAGGTAGCCGCTGTCTCGCGGCTAAATGCTGCCTGTTCGTGACAATAAACGTCCGGGTCGGGACCGGCAAGTGGCGCTAGGCGCTCGCTTCGGCGGAGGCGGACGCCGGCACGACCGCGATGCGCAGCCGCTTCGCGGCGGCCAGAACCTGATCCATGGTCACCGTAACCGTGGCCGGCGTGAGGGGCGGGCCGTTGCCGTGCTCGGCGGTGGTCCAGCGTACGCTGACGCCGTCCACACTGGCGGCGCGGAGCGGATTATGTCCGGTCGGGATCTGCAGCGTCTGCACGCTCTGATCGAGCACGGGGATGACGTAGTGATGGAGGACGCCCACCAGCAGCGCGCGCAGATCGCCGGCGCCGAGTGTGGGGAAAGCGGGCCGCAGCAGGTCGCCGCTGTCGAAGCCCGCACGTGCGTAAAGGGAAGCCGTCTTGACCACGAAATCCTGCGGGGGGGTGCTGGATGCGTCGGCCATGTTCATCCTGGGTCGCGGAAGCGGGGGCGTTGCTGACCAGACAAGATAACGGAAATGGGCAGGGGCCGGTACCTCCGGGGGCGGCGACAACCTCAGAGCTCCACCACCACGCCGCACTCCACGAAGGCCAGCGCGCCCCGCACCGCGCTGGCCTCCAGCGCGTACATCTCCGCCACCGCGCGTCGGTAGGCCGCCATCTGCGGACGGTAGTGCTCCACGCGCTGCCGGAGCGCGGCCTCGTCACCGGGCCGCAGGTCGTCGGTCTTGAAGTCCAGGAGCTCCGCCGCCATCGGGCGCCCACCTTCGCGGATGACCACCAGGCGGTCGATGGCGCCTTCCATGAGCGCGTCCGCCTCGCGCCGGATGAAGGGCAACTCGCGCTCCACCTCCACCTCACCCGGATAACGGGAGCGCGACAGCCGGTCGCGCAGCTCCGGCACTTCCAGCCACGCCATGAAGCGCTCGAGCAGCGCCGCTAGCTCCGCGCCGTCCATGTCGGGCGCGGCCGCCCGCCCGCACGCCAGCAGCGCCTCGCGCGCGGGCACGCCGTCCTCCATCCAACCGATGCGCTCGAACCAGATGTGCGCCACGGAGCCGCGGGACAGCGCGGCCGTGGTGCCCAGGCGGAGCACCAGGGCGAGGTCCACGTGCGTGCCGCCCTCCAGCTCCGAGGGACTCTGACGCGGCAGCACGCGGGTGCGGCGCGGGTCGCGGCGGAGGGCCACGCGCACAGGCGCAGCTGCCGCTACGGGCGCCCGCGCTCGGGGCGCCGCCGCGTCCGGATCGGCGTCACCGGTGGCCACCCCCGGGCCAGCGCGGACCGCAGCCTCCGCCGCGGACGCGCCACACCAATCCGCCTCCCCCGCCTCGTACAGCACCGCCCCCTCGGCGGCCTCCGCCTCCCCGCACAGCGCCTCGCGCAGGATGCGCGCGGCCGTCTTCGCGCTGCCCCTGCCGCTGCTGCCGTCGGGCTTCACGATGACGTGCACGGCGTGGCGCGCGCGCGTCAACCCCACATAGAGCGTGGACAGCGCGTCGCGCAGGGCGGCGGCGTACGCCTGATCCGCGGCGGCGGAGAGCTCGGGCAGCTCGCTGAAGAGCGTCCGCAGATCCCTGGGCACGTAGGGGAACACCCGCGTGACGCGCGCGGTGGGCGCGGGGCGGTACGTGAGCGGCCGCCGCGCGTCGGCTTTCGTGAGCGGCGCGTCCAGTTCGGGCAGCACCACGGCGTCGAACTCCAGCCCCTTCGACTGGTGCACGGTCATCACACGCACGTCGGCCGCGGTGGGATCCTCCACGCGTTCGGCGTGGACGTAGCGGACGAAGTCGGAGGGACGCAGCGTCGCTTGATCCTCATAGCGGAACGCCAGCTCCACGAGTTGTCCTAAGCGACGACGCTCACGCGCGTCACACGCGTCCAGCACGCGGCCGGCCACGTCCGCCAGCGTGGCCCCGTAGCCGTCCACCACGAGGCGGTGGCGCACGTGGTGCGCCAGGGTGCGCGCGGCGGCGTCATCGGTGGGATCGGTGTAGTCCAGCGCGGCGCCGAGCGGGGTGCGCGCCACGTGGTAGCGGGCCACCGTGTTGCCCGGGTGATCGGCCATGCGCAGGAGCGCCAGCACGGTGGCCACGGGCGCGGCGTCGGTGAGTGGGGTGCCGCCTTCCTCACTGGTGGGCACGCCCAGGCGGCGCAGCTCCATGATGATGCGCGCCACCGCGGCGTTGCCGCGCGTGAGCACGCCGATGGAGCGGCCGGGGAGCCGCGCGCTGAGGTCGGCCACCAGCTCGGCGGCGGCGCGGCAGAGGTTGGGGCGCTGCCGGCTGCGCGGCTCGTCGGCGGGCCCTACCACCATGCGCACGTGGCCGCGCAGCTGCGCGTGCTCGGCCTCGTGCGGAGTGAAGGCGGTGAGCCAGCGGCGCGCCTCCTCCGCGCCCGCCGAATCGTCCGCCCAGATGGGCAGCCCGCCGAGCGCGCCGAAGACCTGGTTCACGGTGTCCAGCACCACCTGGCTGGAGCGCCAGCTGCGGGCCAGGGTGGCCAGCTCGGGCTCGTAGCGGGCGCGGATATGGTCCACCAGCTCCGGCGCGCCGCCGCGCCAGCCGTAGATGGACTGCTTGGGATCGGCCACGATGACGGCCGCGCGCTCGCCCTCGTGGCCGGCCAGCAGCTCGTCGGCGATCGGCTGGAGCGCCTCCCACTGCGCCAGCGACGTGTCCTGGAACTCGTCCAGCAGCACGTGCCGGGTGCGCGCGTCCAGGCGGTAGTGCAGATCGGGCCGGCCGCCGAGCGGCGCGGCGCCGCCCATAAGGCGCGTGACGTCGTCGAAGCCGAAGAGGCCCATGGCGCGGGCGCGCTTCTCCAGCGCCGTCTCGTAGACCCGCGCGAAGGTCCCCATGGCATGCGACGCATTCGCGTAGCGTACGGCCAGGTCCAGGCGGGCCAGGGCGGCGGCCTCCTGGAAGTGCCGCCGGAGGTCGGGCGGCACGGCGTGGCGGGAGTACGGCACGTCGTCCCGGGCGGCCTTGAAGAGGGTCTCCTGCAGGAGCTCCTTCCAGCGGCCCTCGGCCACCTGCCCGGCCGTCTTCGCGAGCGCCTTCGCCCAGGTGGCGTTGGGACTGCCGGCCTTGGTGCGCGGCGGCTCCGCGGCGGCGATGGCCGCGGCCAGCGGCGGGCGCGCCGCCGCGGCCGCCCTGCCCTGCCCCGCCAGTGCGTCGAAGCTCTGCCAGGCGTCATCCACCGTCGGATCGAGGGCGCGCTGCACGTGGAGCAGCCCCTCGATGTCTTCGAGCAGCTTCTCGTGCACGGAGCGGCGCGCCTGGCCCTCGGCCATGGCGTGGATCACCTCCGCCAGGAGCTCCGGCGCCACGGCGGCCATGGCGTCGCCGAGCGCCAACTCGTGCAGGCGGCGGCGCGCGGCCGCGTCGGCGATCGTCCAGCGCGGCGGAAAGCCCAGCTCCAGCGCGAAGCTGCGCGTGCTGCGCATGAAGAAGGCGTCCAGCGTGCCCACGTTCAGGCGGTGCAGGTGGCGGACGGTGTGCTCCAGCACGCCGCACCAGAAGGCCGGCTCGGCGCTCCCCGGCACGCCGTCCATGCCCGTGTGCTCCGCCAGCTCAGCCGCCTGCTCCCGGTCCAGCGCCGCCTCGGCCAGGCGCAGCAGCACGCGCGTCAGGATCTCACCCGCCGCCTTGCGGGTGAAGGTGGAGGCAAAGATCTCATCCGGCGCCTGGCCGAGGGCCAGCAGGCGGATGAGCTCCGAGGAGATGCGGAACGTCTTGCCCGAGCCCGCGGAGGCCAGCACGAGCTGGCGGGGGAGCTGGAGGAGCCGCGGTTGGCCGCTCGGCTGCGGCTGGCCCTGCGGCTCCGGCTGCCCCCGCGTACTCATCGTGCGCCTCCCACCACATCCAGGGCGTCCTCATCCACCTCGTCCTCCGGGGAGAGCAGCCGACCCTCCCCGAGCAGTGCCTTCACGTCCGGGTGCGCGTACGGCCGGGCCCCGGGCTCCCAGGCGAACACGTTCTCGCGCAGCATGCGCACGCACCGGCGGGCGGCCTCGTCCGCCTCGGCCAGCTCGGCCGCGCTCCACTCGGCGAACTTTGCCCCCACATGTTCCGCTTCCGCGCACAGCGTGATGTAGCCGAACATCACGTGCTCCACGTTGCCGGTGAAGACCGGCTCGCCGGCGGCGCCGCGCACGGCCGGTAGGATGTGGCGGTAGAGGGGAAGCTGGAGGTCCACCCACTCCCTGGCGCCCTCCCGGCCGCGCCGGTGGGTCGCCTCCGGGTCGTGGCCGCGATCGCCCGTCTTGTAGTCGAAGACCATCCACGCCTCTTCCTCGGCGTGGTAGTCGATGCGGTCGATGCGGCCAGTCAGGCGGATCGGGACGCCGTCCACTTCGAAGGGCACCCCCTCCTCCTCCGTGGCGCACTCCACGTCCACGATGCGCCAGCCCGCCGCGGCGTGCTCGGCCTGCCACTCCGCGAAGGCGTGCAGCCGCGCGCGCAACTGCGCCAATTGCAGGCGCACTGCCGGCCGGGCGCCGGAGCCGAAGCGCGTCTCGGCCATGGTGTCGAGGATGCCGTCAAGGCCCGTGGCGAGAAGTCCAACATCAGTTTGACTTGTCAGATCACTCCGCCCGAAGCGCTCCAGCACCTTGTGGGCAAAGTCCCCGAACACCAGCCCGTCCATCTCCCGGGCCGCGTCATCCAGCGTGCGGAGCCCGAGCACGCGCTCCAAAGCAAACATATAGGGATCTTGTAGCAGGCCGCGGAAGGCGGTGACGGCCAGGCGGTCCAGGGGCTCGGCGGCGCGGAGCTCGAGGTCGGGCGGCAGGCGGAAGGCGGAGGCCCCCTCGGCGGCGGGCCCCTCGATGGCAGCCCCCGCCTTCGCGCCGGCGCCACCGGCCGCAGCCGCCCGACCGGCTGCCGTCGCCTCGTGACCGAAAAACGCCCTCACGCGCTCCGCCAGCGGCGCCCCGGTGGCCGCCAGCGCCAGCCGGCTCGGGCGCAACGGATCCCCCGCCGCCGAGCGACGTCCAACGATAACGCGCGCCTGCGCGCGCGTGTGAAGGATGGCGCTCATCTGGTACGCGTCGCGGGCCTGCCGACGGGCGTTGTCCTCCAGCCCCAGGGCGGCCCGCATGGCGTCCGGCAGGAAGGGGTCGGCGTTCAGAGAGGCTGGCAGGTAGGGCTCGTTCACCCCCGTCAGTATGGCCACGGGCGCGTCGTCCAGGTGCATTTCCAGCCAGCCCAGGATCTCCACCGCCGCCTCCTCCGGCTCGGGCGCGATGGCCTCCCCCGCCGCGTCATCCAGGAGAATCCGGATGGCCACGGCCGGCGCGCACGCCTGGTCCGCCGTGGTGGCCACGGCGGCCAACTCGCCTGCCGCGTCGCGCAGCTTGGTGCACGCCGCCAGCAGCACGCGGTCCTCGTGGACATGGCGGTTCAGGCGCTGGTTTCCGTAGACCTGGAGCAGGAGCTCCATGAGGACCGGCATCCACTCGCGCACCGGCTTGCTGCCCCGGAGCGGCCGCGTGAGGCCGCCCACCGCCTGCACCAGAGCCCCCACGCCCGCCCTTCCGCGGGCATCCGCGCTCCCCGGCAGCGACCGCCCCAGCCGCGCCGGCAGGTGCCGCGCCAGGTAGCTGTCGAGGGGCTCCAGCCAGGCATCGGGCGCACGGAGCGCCGCGGCGCCCGGGTGATCGACGCCCGGGCCGGCGGTCCGCAGCCAGCGCCACAGGTCCGGGTGACGCGCCAGGGCGGCCCACGCCTCCGCGCTGCCGCCCTCGAGCACCTCCGCCACCGCCTCCAGAAAGCGGTAGGGCGCCGTGGCCCGCACCGGCAGCCCCTCCGCATGACGCGCCGGCACACCCGCCTCCGCCAGCCGCTCCGCCAGATAGGGGACCACCTCCGCGTCCGGCGCCGCCACGGCGATCTCGTCGGCGCTGTACGCGCCGTCGAGCCGCGCCAGCAGGCCGGCCGTGGCCGCCGCCTGGTCCGCGGGCCCCTCCACCACAAGGAGTTGACCGTCCTCCACCGGCACGGGATAGTCCGCCCAGAAGGCGGGGACCACGCAGCCCAGCTCGTCAAAGGCGTCGGCTATGGCCGCCGGCGCATGGACCAGCGCGTGTACGCGCCCGGCCGGCAGCGCCGCGAGCAGCCGCCGCACCACCACGGGCAGCTCGGCCACGCCCAGCAGCCAGACATCCGGCCCGTCGACAGCTCCCGATTCGTCCAACGCCTCCATACCGGGCGCCGCCTCGAGCGCCGCCAGCCGCGCCAGGTGCCGGTCCGCCAGCCCCAGCCGCTCGAGAGCCTCCGCGTAGGCCGCCTGCAGGTCAGCCAGCAGCAGCCAGCGCGGCGAGTCATCGAAGAGCAGCTGGCCGCCGCAGCGCTCCGCCACGTCCTGGAAGGTGAGGCCGCCGGCCGCCACCAGGCTGTGCAGCGTCTCGAGCTGCCGCCCGAGCGCCAGCCAGCCCCGCAGATCCTCCGCCGCCGGCGCCTCCGCGAAGAGCCGCACCGCCTGCTCCGGCCTGAGCGCCCGCAGCGCGTCCGCCCAGACCCGGCGGCAGAGCGCGCCGTTCGCCACCGGCCGCTCGGGCGGCCGGAGCAGCTCGGGCAGGCTGCCCGGCGTGGTCACGCGCGGCGGCACCAGGCGGAGCCCGCGCCGTTCGGCCTCGGCCACGAGCAGCTCCTTCACCCGCCGCCCCGCGCGCTTTCCGGGCACCGCCAGCACGCAACCACGCAACGCCAGCGTCCCGGCGTCCGCATAGCGGTCCGATAGGTGCGCCACGGCGGCGGGCAGGGCCGGGGCGTCCCAGCCGAGGAAGGTGCGTGCGGGCATCCGGGGTCAGGCTCCGCGGGCAGGGGTCGAGGGTCGGGTGGAAATCAAACGGTAGCGCGGGGGTGTGACAAGGCGGCGGGTTGCCCGTCTGCATAAGAACGCCGCGCGGTGGGGCGCCGGGAGGTGGCGCGGGGGCGCGCCGGGAGGTGGCGCGGGGGCGCCGGGAGGTGGCGCGGGGGCGCCGGGAGGACGGCGCGGGGCGGCCGGGAGGACGGCGCCGAGGCCGGGTCGGACCGCTGCCTGTTCAGAACGCTCTGAGAATTTTCAGCCGCGCCGCGTGGTTGAGCCATTATATTGCATACTGTATACTGTATTATGAGTCCGGTTTTTTGAAATATATCCGGGGAGTGTGAACATAGTAGATTGCAACATAATGATTTACATCATTTAGTCTCTTGTAAACGCATGTATCATCGGAGACGGTCCGGGCCATTTTTCAGAGCGTTGTGACGGCTGCGCCCCCGGCGGGACCCACGACCAGGCCTCCCCGTGACGGGTGGCGTTACCGGAAGATCTTTCTATGTACAATGAAATGTACACTACTTCGGCGGGGAATTATCACGACCTCCGCGATCGTGTTCGCGGTGCGCTCGTCGGGTTGGCGGTGGGCGACGCCCTCGGCACGACCGTGGAATTCAAGGCGCCGGGCACGTTTGTGCCCGTCACGGATATGGCGGGCGGCGGGCCCTTCGATCTGCTGCCCGGCCAGTGGACCGATGACACCTCCATGGCGCTGTGCCTGGCGGAGAGCCTGCTCGAATCGGGGGGCTTCGATGCCGCGGATCAGATGCGCCGGTACGTCCGGTGGTGGCGCCACGGTCACCTGTCCAGCACCGGCAGCTGCTTCGATATCGGCAACACCATCCGCGAAGCGCTGGCGCGGTTCGAGCGGACCGGCGAACCGTACGCCGGACCCACGGCCAGAGAGCGCGCGGCCAATGGCTCCCTCATGCGCCTGGCCCCCGTCCCCGCCATCTACTGGGCGGACCCGAACGCCCTGGACCACTGTGCGGACAGCTCACGCACCACCCACGGCTCCCCGCTGCCCGTCAGCGCATGCCGCTACCTGGGCGCCCTGATCATCGCCGCCATCCAGGGCGCCACGAAGGAGCGCCTCCGCGATCCGGCCGCTATCTTTGGCGTGAAGGCGGGGGAAGCCCTGCCGCTGGAGCCTGAACTTGCGGAGGTGGCCGCCGGCTCCTTCCTGCACAAACAGCCTCCCGCAATCCGGGGCACGGGCTACTGCGTGGCGGCGCTCGAGGCGGCGCTCTGGGCGTTTCACGGCAGCACGAGCTTTCGCGCTGGCGCCCTCATGGCGGTGAACCTGGGGGACGACGCGGATACGACCGGCGCCATCTACGGCCAGCTCGCCGGCGCCTACTACGGGGAGTCCGGCATACCCGAGGCGTGGCGCAGGTGCCTGGCGCTCCCGGACGTCATCGACGGGCTGGCGGAAAGGTTGTACGAAGCATCAATGACAACATATGAAGCACTTAAACAATTGGGCTCGGAGCCAGCATGAACCGCCTCCTGGCGTGCACTGCCCTCTCGGCGATCGCGTGGCTGACGGCTACCGGGGCGGCTCCGACCGGACTCCAGGCCCAGAGCGCCGACACCACCACCGCCTACGTGGCCTCCAGCCAGGGCCAGGTATACTACTGGGTGGGCTGCGATTCCTGGCGGCAGCTCGAGCCGAACAACCTGCTCCGCTTCGGCACACGCGCGGCGGCCGAGGCGGCCGGGTACCGTGCGTCGCGCTCGCGCGGCTGCGGCGGGCCGCCCACCGGGGCGGCCATCACGGCCACCATCGGTGGTTCCGCCACCTGCCGCATAGCCCGGGTCATCGACGGAGACACCTTTGAATGCGACGGCGGTGAACGCGTCCGCCTGCTCCTCATCGACACTCCCGAGCTGGATCAGGGTCCGTACGGCGCGGCCGCGCGGGACACGGCCGCACTCCTGCTGCCGGCCGGAGACAGCGTGCGCCTGGAGTTCGACGTGGAGGTGCGGGACCGCTACGAGCGGCTGCTGGCCTATGCGTACGTGGATTCCATGCTCGTGAACCGTGCGCTGGTGCGGCGCGGCATGGCGGTGGTGTCGGTCTATCCGCCGAACGTGCGGCTCGTGGAGTTGCTGCGGGCGGCGGCGGACAGCGCCCGGGCGGAGGGGGTGGGGCTCTGGTCGGGGAGCGCGTTCGCGTGCCTGCCGGCGGATTATCGGGCGGGGCGGTGCAGGTGAGGGTCTGACAACGCCCGCACCACACCCTCGTAGTCGCCGCCCTCCCGCTGCACGTGCTCCGCCCCGAAGCTGGCCCAACCCATGGGCGTGGCGTCATGCTCCGTGTCCCGGATGCCGACATCCGCGCCGGCGGCGAGCAGCTCCCGGACCACGGCGGGGCGGCCCTGGATGGCGGCGTGGTGAAGGGCGGTGGCACCGTTCTGGTCCGTGGTGTTGACGGGGATACCGGCGGCCATACAGGCGCGCACCACCTCCAGGCGCGCACTGGCGGCGGCCTCCGGGAGGAGCCGGGCGTCGGCCGGGGAGAGGGTGACCAGCACCTCGGGGGTGGCCAGGGCGCGGGCCTCCTCGGCGCGGCCCCGGGCGCAGGCGGCCAGCAGGGTGTCGGCGGGGGTGAGCGGCTCGGGCGTGGCACCGGTTTCCTCGAGGAGGGTGGCCAGGGCGTCGTGGGCGGTGCGGCGGGCCAGCGTCCAGGGGGTGAGGCTGTCGCTGCCGCGGCGGGCGTTCGGGTCGGCGCCGCTTTCCAGGAGGAGGCGGACGATTTCGGGGGGCTGGCCGCGGCGGGCGGCCGCGTGCAGTGCGCTCTCCTGGTCGCGGCCGCTCGGGACGTCGGGGTCGGCGCCGTGGTCCAGCAGCCAGCGGATGCCGCGCGCCACGTTCGGGTGGTCGGCCACGTCCCAGTGGTCGAGCAGGAAGTGGACGGGGGTGTTGCCCCAGTCGCCGGTGGCGTTGGGATCGGCGCCGCGGCTCAGGAGGAGCTCCAGGGCTTCCTCATGGCAGTGCTCGGCGGCGTGAAAGAGAGATTCGCCGTCGTTGGGGTTGGCGCCACGGTCGATGAGCAGCTCGGCGATGGCCGGGACGTTGTGCTGCCCGGTCACGGCGCAGAGGGCGGGCACGCCGTACTGCGCGTCGCAGGTAGCGGGATCGGCGCCGGCATCCAGGAGGAGCCGCGCGCAGGTGAGGAGACCTTCGTCGCTTTCCCCCGACGCCCCGTGGAAGGGCGAGTAACAGAGGCAGAGCAGCGGGTCCACGGCCATGGGGCCGATCCGGAGCTGGACCCGGGCGGGCTCCTCGGCGATGTGGCGGCGCACGTCATCGGCGCGGCCGAGAACGGCGGCCACGTGCAGACTGGTGGTGCTGATCTCCGGGTGAGCATCGTAGGCGGCCCGGGCGGCGGCGGCGTTCTGGTCGACCAGCGCGGTCAGGAACGCCACGACCGGAGCGGGGAGATCGGCAAGGGTTTGCGGGTCTGGTTCTGGCATGACGGAAATGATGGCGAGTGGGGCGGCGGGCGGCTAGAGGGGCTGGCGCGCGCCTTTGTATGGCCTTCGATTGAGCGGCGCCTCGCTGCCTCCAAACCCGCCGTGGAGATCCTGATGATTCGCCTGACCGCCCGGACGTGCCGCCCCACCGTCCTGGCCCTGCTCTCCGCCACCCTGGTAAGCAGCGCCTGCGGCGCGGGGCCCGACAACTCCGGCGCGGATCTGGACGACGTCCTCGAGCTTGCGCTGGAGGAGGTCTTCCGGGTGGGGAGTGTGGACGACCCAGAGGCCGGGTTCAGCTCGCCCGGCTCCATGGCCATGGACGCGGAGGGCAACCTCTATGTGTTCGAGAACCAGGATCGGGAGATCCGGGTGCTGGACATCACCGGGGCGCGGGTGGCCACGTTCGGGCGTCGTGGGCAGGGGCCGGGGGAGTTTTCCGGCACGGGGAGGCTGGGCGTCATCGGGGACACGTTGTGGGTGGTGGAATCTGCAGGTTTCAGCAGCAACAGGGTCTCCTTCTTCAGCCGCGCCGGCGAGCACTTGACTACCCGGTCCATGGACGGCTCCGTCCGGGTGCCCATCGGCGATGACGTTACGGGAATCATCCGGCCACGGAGCTGGCGCCCCGACGGCAGCCTGGAGGGGGCCATCAGCATGATCATGGAGGACCCGTCCACCGAGGGCATGGATATGGCACCCGGATCCATGGTGCGCGTGCCCCGGGTGCGCTTCGATCTGGAGGGCAACGTCATCGACACCATCGGATTCCAGCTCCGGCCGGCTCAGGAGAGTCTGTTCGATCGGCCCATGATCGAGGTGGAGGGACGCACGATCACCGTTCCTGCCCCGCCTGCCGACGATCCCCGGACCTTTATACTGGCCGACGGGCAGGTGATCGTTGCCGGCTCCACGCCGACCAGCGCCGCGGACGCCACGCTCACCTTCACCCGCACGGGCCTCACCGGGGACACGCTGCACCACCGCGCCTTCAGTTACACGCCGGAAGGATACACGGAGGCCTACCTGGATTCCCTGGCCTGGCGCACCGCCGCACGAAGCTCCGGCCTGGTGCAGGTCGTGGACGGGGAGATCCACCAGAACCCGCCGCTGGAAGACCCGACGCCTGTGGCGCGCGTGCTCCGCTCGACCATGGACTTCCCGCCCTACGCGCCGCCCGTGCGGTCGGTGGTGGGCGGGCAGGACGGCAGCGCCTGGATCCGGTGGACGGATGACGGGCGTCTGCGGGACCGCTGGCTCGTGCTCGGGCCGGAGGGTGACCCGCGTGGTCGCTTCACCCTGCCACGCAACGCCACCATCTCGTGGGCCTCGGGCAATGAGTTCGTGGTGGTGGAGCGGGACGAGCTGGATGTGCCGTGGGTGGTGCGGTATCGGCTGGGCCCGGACTGACCGTCAGACCACGCGGTGCCAGGGTGCGGCCAGCACCTGGTGGTCCAACCAGAAGGTCTCCTGGCCATCGTAGAGGAGGAGCGCAGCGGCGGCCGTATCAGGGTACTCAGCCATGAACGTCCGCAGGTGCCGGGCGTCCGCCATCCTCACGCGGGTGCTGGCCTTGATCTCGATGGGCAGCAGCTTTCCTGGCCGCTCCAGCACGAAATCCACTTCCGCGCCTGCGCGGGTGCGCCAGTGGAGCACGGTGGTGCGCGGGGAGGCGGTGGCCGACCAGGCCAGGAGATCGGTGAGGATGATGTTCTCCAGATGGGCGCCCCGCGGAGCGGGCTCGCCGGACAGATGCAGCGCAAGCCCCGTATCACTCCAGTAGAGCTTCGGGGACTTCATCAGGCGCTTGGTGCGATTCACGGCGTAGGCGGGCACGCGTACGAGCTGGTAGGAGACCTCGAGCAGATTGAGATACCGCTGCACCGTGGAGGAAGGCACGCCGAGGTCCCGGGAGATCTCGGCCTGATTGATCAGGCCGCCCAGCCGCAGGCACAGCGCGCGCATGAGGCGGCGCATGTCGGCCAGCTGATCGATGGCGGACAGCTGCCGGACATCCCGCTCCAGATAGGTGGCGGTATAGCCGTCGAACCATGTGGTCCGCGCCTGATCCGTACGCAGCTCATGGGCGGGAACGGGATAGCCGCCCCGCCGCGCCAGCTCGTCCCAGTCCTCCGCCGGCGCCACCTGGCCTGCCAGGATCTCCGGCCAGCTCGCGGGTTCGGCGTCCAGCAGTTGGCCCCACGCGCCGGCGCTTCCCAGGCCCAGTTGCTCACGGCGCGTGAGCGGCCAGAGCGTCAGGTAGCCCGCCCGTCCCGCCAGGCTCTCGGACACCTTCTCGTGGAGCAGGAGGTCGGCGGAGCCGGTGAGGATGTAGCGCCCGCGCTCACGGCGCTCGTCCACCGCGCGCTTGATGGCCAGCAACAGGTCCGGTGCGTGCTGCACCTCGTCCACGATGAGCTGATGTCCGCGGGCCAGCAGGAGGTCCGGCTCCCGGCGGGCCTGGTCGCGCACCAGCACGTCATCGAGCGACACGTAAACGCGGTCATCCGCGAACGCCCGGCGCCGGACCAGGGTGCTCTTGCCCGTCTGGCGCGCACCGGTCACCACGGCCACCGGGAATACGTCCAGGAGCGCGTGCAGGTGCTCTGCGGCGTGGCGCGGAAGCGTATTGTCGTGCATATCACCCACGCTATGGGTGATATTGGCCCACGTCAAGGGCTGAGCCCTACGTCACGCGGCCGCCGCGCCGCGCGGCGAGCAGCGCCACGCTGCCGGCGCCGACCAGCAGAGCCCATTGGTACAGGTCCGAATGCACAGGGTCCAGCCTCATGAGTGCGGTGGCCAGCGTGAGCGCCACAAAGATGCCCACGAGCGCGTAGCCAGCCCGCCGCCCGCCGATGCGTGCGGCGGCATACGTGCCGAGCGCCATGAACGCCACCGCGTAGCCAGCATCCAGCACCTCCAGCCCCCTGCCCTGCGCGGCCGTGCCCAGCGCGGGCCAGACGTACCGCAGAGCCGCCGTCGTGAGTATCGAGCAGATGGCTGTGATCACGAATCCCGCCACCACCCCAGCCATGGATCTGAGCATGCTTTTCATCGGTCCTCCTCGAGGGTCTCACCGCGCGAAGCTGCGCCGCTGGTGACGGCCTGTCACGGATGGACCCGTCAAGGGGGGCCTGGAGCCGGCCGAAGGTCCGTTTGGACCGGCGAATGGCGGGTGCCCGCATCCGGCCAAGCCACGATATCCGTAGCATCCACCCGGGCGAGCGCTCCGCTGGACCGCAGGCGCGCGAGGGCATCCACGATGGCGGGCTCGAACTGTGCGCCGCTGCCCTCCGTGATGCTGGCCAGTGTCTCCTCGATGGTGCACGCCCGGCGGTAGGGGCGGTCGTGGGTCAGGCTGTCGAAGACGTCCGCCACGGCCACGACGCGGGCGGAGCGGGGGATCTCCTCACCGCGCAGTCCATCCGGGTAGCCGTTGCCGTTCCACCACTCGTGGTGGCTGCGGGCCACGCGCTCGGCCTCCCGGATGAGCGGGTGGCGGCTGCCGGAGAGCAGGTCGGCGCCCAGACTGGCGTGCGTCTCGATGAGGATCCGCTCGGACGCCGTGAGCGGCCCCGGCTTGTGCAGGATGCCGTCGGGAATGGCAATCTTGCCCAGATCGTGGAGCGGCGCCGCGCCGGCGATGATGCCCCGCATCGGCTCCTCGATGCCGAGCTCCTCGGCCAGCAGGCCCGCCAGCAGGCCCACGCGCTGGGCGTGCTGCCCGGTCACGTCGTCGCGATACTCCGCCGCCCACGCCAGGCGCTGCACCACGTCACTGATGGCCTCCTCGAGCATGGCCGTCTGGGCGGTGAGCTGCGCCCGCAGCGAGCGCGGGGAGTCAGCCCCACCGTCCCCGTCGTCCCCAGCGTCCCCAGCGTCCCCCTCGTTCCCCTCCGCCACGGGCGGGGCATCCACCCTGGGTGAGAGCGGGGTGTCCAGCGCCGCGCGGATGGTGCGCGCCAGCACGCTGAACTCGATGGGCTTCTCCAGGAAGGTGCGGACCGCGCCCGGCGTGCCGGCCCACTCCACATCCGTCCTGTGGTAGCCCGACATGTAGACCACCCGCAGGGGCCCCTGCCGCTCCTCCAGGACCTCCACCAGCCGGAACCCGCTCATGGACGGCATGACAACGTCCGTCAGCACCAGGTCCAGCGGCTCGGACAGGCCGCGCACGATCTCGATGGCCCGCTCTGGATTATCCGCCTCGAGCGACGCGTAGCCCAGCCGGTGGAGCGCCCGGCTGATCATGCGCAGCACAGCCGGGTCGTCATCCAGGACCAGGATCAGCTCGCCGCTGCCCCGCTCGGCGGGCGGCCGCTTCGGGCTGGCGTTCGGGGGCAGCTCGGAGGCGGGATCGGCGGCCGCAACCGCGGACGCGGACGTGGAGACGGGTACGGCCGCGGCCGCGGGCACGCGCGCGCGCGGGTGCGCTTCGCGTATGCCCTTCGGGGCCAGCGTGGCCATCTGATCGCGGCCGCTCTGCTTGGCCCGATAGAGCGCCTGGTCGGCCGCGGCCAGCAGGACGTCCGGAGAGGACATGCCCGCCTCGTACTGGGCGATCCCGGCGCTCGCGGTCACTCCTCCCCAGGGAAATTCCAGCTTGCGCAGATCCTCCAGCACGTAGCTGGCGAACACCTGCGCCCCGGCGGCGCCTACCCCGTCCAGGATGCTGATGAACTCCTCGCCGCCGGTGCGGGCGGAGAGCGACATCTGGCGGGTCCGGGCCTGCAGCAGGCGGCCGAAATCGGCCAGCACCCCGTCACCCGTGGCGTGGCCGAACCGGTCATTGATGCTCTTGAAATGGTCCAGGTCGAAGGCCACCACGGAGAGCTGGTCCCCGCGGCGAGCGGCCTCGAAGGCCCGGTCCAGGTGGAGGATGGCGTGGCGGCGGTTGGGCAGCCCGGTTCCGGCATCGGTGAGCGCCCTGTTCTCCGACGCCCGTAGCGAGGAGCGGAACCCGGCCGCCAGCCAGCCGCTCCCCAGCGTGACCATCAGCAGCACCGCCACGAGGGCCAGGGTGACCTCGACAGCCGGCGGCGCCGCACCCCGCCACAGTAGGATGACCTGGCCCAGCGAGAAGGCGACCATCCCGGCCGCGAGCGCCACGGAGGAGCCGCGCCAGCCGCGGTAATACGAGAGCAGGAAGGCCGGGGCCAGCGCGAGCACCCAGACCAGCATACCCAGGTCCTCACTGGTCCACTCCGGGTAGACCACGGAGCTGAGCACCGGCACCAGCAGGGACAGCAGCGATAGCAGCAGGATCCGCTTGGGGAAGTCGGCCTGCTGGACGGAGCTCTCTTCCGGAGTGGGCACGATCACCATCACCCGGCCTGGATGACCTGCCCGGTGTCCGTGTCCAGGCTGCTGAACAGCGCCTGGATGGCGTCCGTGGATTCCATATCCAGGCGACGGTCCCCATGGCTGTGTCCCACGCGCACCACCTCGTGTTCGCGGAGGGCGTCCGCGACCGCGCTACCGATGGTGCCCGTGGCGCCGATGACGATGACCTTCATGCTGCCTCCCGTGAAGCGGCGGCCCTCCCTTCCCTCCCGGGAGCGGACCGTATGAATGTAGGGCTGGTTGCGGCGCTGTCCATGACCGCCGTCCCCATCGACTGGCTCACGGCTGGCGTGGCAGCCCGTGCCAGCGCTCCATGTGAGCGGCATGCGTCTCCAGGTACGCGCCCGGCTGGAAATGCTCGTCGTAGAAGTCGGTGTCCAGGTGGTGGGCCTGCACGTAGCCGGTCAGCGCGATGGCGGGCACGCTCGCGGGGAATTTGCCGTAGGTGTCCAGGATGTACTGCGCCACGGTGGTGAGGCAGTCCACGAATTCGGGGGTGTAGCGGGTGACGCTGCCCTTCACGCGCGCGCTGTCCTTCCAGGGACCCGGCGTGGCGGGGTCATAGGCGCCGCCCGCGCCGAACTTGCGCGCCACGAAAGTCTCCACGGCGCTCCGCATGTCCGGCTGGAAGGGCGGGCAGAGCGCCTCGAAGTGGCCCTCCAGCCCCACGGGGTTCGGCGTGGTCCAGCGCTCGTCGGTGACGAAGCGGAAGCCCAGCCCCCGGATACCCTCCCCGGCGAACGCCCCCAGCACGCTGAACCGGTTCAGGCCATTCAAGAAGAGGCCGCCCAGGCCCATGGCCTGCTGCGCCAGCACGATGTTGTGCCCCATGAAGGCCAGCTCCATGGTGTTGGCCTCGTAGGCGGTCAGCTCGAGCATGGAGAGCGGGGAGACCCTATCCCGGTCCAGGAGCCCGGAGCGGATGAAGGGGGCCAGGTCGCCGGCCGGCCGCCCGGCCCTGTCATCCTGGATCACATAGCCGTTGGCCAGGAAGATGGCCAGGAAACCCAGCAGCTGCTCGCTCACATCCCCCATGGGCATGAAGAGCGTGGAGCCCGGCGCGTTAGCCATCCAGATGTTGGGCTCCATCATGTGGCCGGGCGCGGCGGGCAGATCCAGCCGCTCATGGCTGAGGCGCACGGTGTGCTCGCGGCACACGGCCAGGATGCGCTCCGTGTCATCCTCCACCTCCTCCAGCTCCCGCACGCGCGCGGGCGGCGTGTCCCGCGTGTTGGTGAGGTAGGTGCCGCTGTCATCGGTGTAGAAGAGGACCGGCGTGCCCAGCCCCGCCGCGGTGGGGGTGGTGCGGCCGGTGAAGCGCTCCGTGAACTGCCCGTACTCCGCGGGCCGCGCGGGCCCGAACGGGACGCCGAAATTCCAGCCGGAAACGCCGGTGCCGGCCGCCACCAGGAGGGCCGTCTCCAGTTCGTCGAGCGGCACCGGATCATGCCGCGAGGCATGAGCCAGCGGTCCGGAGGGGATCTCCATGCCCAGCCCGAAGCGGCGCGCCCGCCGGCCGAAGAGGGCCCGCATCAGGGGGAAGCTCTGGAAATCGTGGAGGTGGCTCATGCGGTCTCCCGTGGAGGCGGGGTGCGGAACGGTCCGGTGTCCAACGTCTGCGTAGCGCGGACCGCGTGCAAGCGGCGGCGCCTCAGCGCCTGGGATGCGCCGCGAGCCAGTCCCACACCAGCTCGGCGAAGGCCGGCTGCAGGGCGGGCACGTGGCCGCCGCCTGCGACGGTCCAGAGCTCCACGCCCAGGCCAGCGGCGCAGCCGGTCCAGCGCGTGACGCTCGTCTCGGCACCGGGCACCGCGGCGTCCACGTCCAGCGGGGTGGGAGCCTCCACCGGTGCGGCGCAGCCGCCGGCCGCCGCCCAGCGCTCCGTGGTCAGCGCCGCGCCGGGATACGCATTGCCCGTGATCTGGCCGCCGTCGTAGCGGATGGTGCGGTCCGCGTCACCGTGGATGGCCAGCACGGACACGCCCGCGGCGGGCGCGCACCGCGCCGCATCCTGCCACGTGGCGCCGGCCAGGCCCACGACGGCCGTCACCCCCGTGGCGTCCTCGCAGGCCAGCCGGTACGCCATGAACGCACCGTTGGAGTGCCCCATCACGAAGATGCGCCCGGGATCCACCCGGTACGCCCGGCGAACGGTGGCAATCAGGCCCCTCAGGTAGGCCACGTCGTCCACGCCCGCCCCCTCCAGGTCGCAGCAGGCGTCGGTCCCGTTCCAGAAGCGATTGCCGCGCGAGTCCCGGGTGCCGTCCGGCGTCAGCAGGAAGACGCTGGCGGTGTTGACCAGCGAATCCAGGCCGAAGTAGGTCTGCTGCTGGGCGCCGGAGCTGGTATAGCCGTGCAGCACCACCAGCAGGGGCAGCTCGGCCGAGCCGTCGTAGGCCACGGGCACCTGCAGCACGACGGGGCGCACTCCCCCGAACAGGGTGGGCGGCGCGGTGGTCGGGCGGGCGCCCGCGCAGGCGCTCAGCGCGGCGGCGAGCAGCAGCGGCAGGGTTCGCAAGAGACCTCCGGCGAGCGGGTCGAGCCATGCCAGGGCAGCAGCATGACGGCCAATGTACAGCCGATCGTTGCCGCCCGCCCAAACAACCATGGACATGCCCCCACATGCACGTGATCGTACTCCCACGCGCACGTCTTGACGCCACCCGTTTACGCCGCTACTTTGCAATGCAGAGTTCTTGGCGGAACGATCAACACCGGAGAATCCACCATGTACCGACTGGCCCCCCTCACCCTCGCGGCGCTGCTGGCGGGCGCCCCCGCCCACGCGCAGGAGCTGGCCGAGCGGGTCGACGAGCTCTTCTCCTGGACCACGCCCGCCGCCCCTGGCTGCGTGGTGGCCGCCTCCAGGGACGGCGCCACGGTCATCGAGCGGGCCTACGGTATGGCGGACCTGGAGAGCGGCGCGCCCCTCACGCCCGCTTCCGTCTTCGACATCGGCTCGGTGCAGAAGCAGTTCATCGCCGCGGCGGTGCTCCTCCTGGTGGAGGACGGGCGCGTCTCCCTGACGGACGACATCCGCACCTACTTCCCCGAGATGCCCGACTTCGGGCACACGGTCACCGTGGACCACCTCCTCACGCACACGAGCGGCATCCGCGACTGGCTGGGGCTGCTGCAGTTCTCCAGCTCGGACGAGGACGCCCTCACGCTCCTCCTCCGCCAGCGCGGCCTCAACTTCGCGCCCGGCGAGGAGTGGGTGTATTCCAACGGCAACTTCCTGCTGGCCAAGGTGCTGGTGGAACGGGTGAGCGGGCAGTCCTTCAACCGCTTCGCGCAGGCGCGCATGTTCCGGCCCCTGGGGATGACCTCCACGCTGTACGGCCGGGACGCGCGGGATGCGGACAACCACGCCAGGGCGTACGTGCCGGCGGGCGATGGCTGGGGCCCGGGGATGATGCTCGGTGAGGAGCGGGGTCCGGGCGCCCTGCTCACCACGGCCGGGGACCTCCTCAGGTGGAATGCGGCGCTGGACGAGGGGCGCCTCGGGGCGTTCGTCACCGCGAAGATCCAGGAGCCGGCGCGCCTGAAGAACGGTCGGCAGATCGGCTACGGCCGCGCCCTCTTCCTGGACGAGAATGAAGCGGGGCCGGTGATCTGGCACTCGGGGAGCGCGAAGGGCTACGGGGCCTTTCTGGTGCGCTTCCCGAAGCTGGACATCTCCATTGCCACGCTGTGCAACGGCGGCGACGGCACGGAGCCCGATCCGCGCGCCATCTACGAACTCCTGGCACCGGAGGCCGCCGCGCTGGACCACGCGGCGCGGGCCGCCGCCGCGGCGGCAGCACCGACGCCCCCGGACGTGGACGTGAGCGGCCGGGCGGGCCTCTACTTCGACGCGGAGGGCCGTTCGCTCCGTCTCCTCACCGATGCCGGCCGACTGGGTATCCAGGGCGCGGGCCAGCTGGTGGCCACAGCGGGTGGCGGCTTCCGCCCCCCCGGGCCATCCCTGAGCTTCCGCTCCGAGGACGAATTCGAGCTCCGCTTCACCGGCCCCGAGACCTTCGAGATCATCTCCATGGAGGGAGCGGTGACCCGCTACCAGCGGGCGGAGCCGTGGTCGCCCACGGCCGCGGACCTGCAAGCCCTGGCCGGCCGCTACGAGAGCGCCGACCTGGCCGCCGCCTTCGACGTGGTGGTGGGCCAGGAGGGAGTGCGGGTGCGGTTGAACGGCGCTGAAAATGTGATCCCCATCAGTCCTGTGGCCCGGGACGTCTTCCAGGTGGCACGGATGACCTTCCGCTTCGTCCGGGACGACGCGGGCCGCGTGGTGGGGATCGACCACAGCAACCCCGTGCTGTGGAACGTGCGGTTCGAGCGGGTGGGGGGTTAAGCATCCGGCCAGGGCACCACGAACTCGAAGCGCGGCTCTACGCGTTGGATGAGCGCAAAGTCACCCACGTTTCGAGTGACCAGGACGAAGGCATGATCGCGCGCGGAAGCGGCGAGCAGGCAATCATTCAGAAAGCTGCGACTGAAGCCGCCCGGGCTCATGGCACCCGTGGCCACCAATCGCGTGATAATGAGCGCCGCCCGCTTCCACGCGCCATGCCCGGGCGTGATGACGCGGCCCACTTCCTCGTAGGGCAGAACCCAGTCCCGGTGATACGCTCGGTAGCCTTGCTCCGTGCGCGCACCCGCCAGGATCTCCTGCGCCACTGTGGAGTGCTGGTGGAGGAAGGGAGCGAAGCGCCGCTGGAAGGAGGCCAGCGCGCTGTTCCCCTCGTCCGACGTGATGGCCTCCACGTAGAGATTCGTGTCCACCACGAACCGGCGCACCTATGCCCCTTCCCCCTGCACGGCCCCTCCCATCTCACCGAAGACGTCATTCCAGCCACGTCCGCGCGCCCGTTCGGTGCCGGATGCCAGACGCTCGGCGAACACGACCAGATCCAGCGCGCGCTCGATGGTCTCGGTTTCCGTGCGCGTACCGAGCACGTCGCGGGCCCGGTCGAGCCTGGACTGATGCAGGCGGTAGTTCTTCCGCTTCAGAGGTTCCTCCGGTGTCATACGCGCCCTCCACTGCGTGTACATACATAGACTGATCGATGTACATACATTGCCTGCCACGGCGCGTGCGTGTCAAGGGAAGATGGCGGTTCGGAAGGGGCAGGTGAATAGCGGATCGGGACGTCAACATCGTTAAAGCGACGACGCCGCGCAGCGTTCGCTGGCTGCGCGGCGTCGTGCGCGTCACGCAGCGGGCAAGGGACTCAGCTCCGACGCCGGCGGACGCTCCAGTCCCAGATGGTCGAACACTGCCCACACCCGCTCGACTGTTACCGTGCCCGGGGAGAGGATCTCGAGACCTAGCGGCAACCCGTCCGCCGCGAAGTCCACGAGAAGGTCCGGTGACACTTCCTCGGTCCGGGCTACCGCGCGCTTGCCGTTGTAGCCGAGGGAGAGGTATGCGGCCAGCGGCTTGCCGCCCTTGTACGTGACCTGTAGGGAGAGTCCGCGCGTCATATCATGTTCTGAAGACTGTGATTCCTGCTGCGCGAGATCGGCGATCCACTGACCGTTCGCGATCCGCTTGGGCTCAGCCGTGACTACGCGTATGCAGGATCTCCTTGCCACCTCGAGGCCGCACGTCATCCGACTCGAGGGTTAGCACGGCCACGGTCTCGCCGGAGGCCAGGATGAACTCCACCTCGTACGCGGCACCACCGGCGTAAACGTGCACCACGGTCCCCACATCGCCTCGGGCCAGGCCATGCTCCGGAATGTCTCGCTTGAGGACGACAAGTTCCAGCTCATTCATGTCAGAAACCTCCGCGGGTATGCTGTCACTAATCTAACGCCGCCGTCGGGCGAATCAACGATCCAAACCGTTCGAACGGGTGCGCCCCGGATGGTGCCGTCCACTATGAACTTGGTCCCGTACTGCGTCTCAAGCGGACCCATGGCCTGTTGAGATGCCCCCAGGGCGCGTAGCTCGGCGGCCAACTCCCAAGGTCGATCCCGGTGGAATCCCAGTGACATGAAGAACGACGCCTTCGATCCGCCTTCCGGATGATCGGGCGCCAGTAGATAATCGCGGACCTTGCGCGGATCCACGTGGAGCAGGTCGAGGTCGATTCGCGGCATGCTGGCCCGGTTCGAGTCGAGCCAGGTTTGCACAGGAATCAGTGCACCAGAATGGCAGAATGGGACCTTCTTTGTGCGGGCTGAGTCCGGGCCACCGCCGACGCGTACGGGTTCGACCTCGTCTTGCCACACGCCGCCTGGTGTGCCAGATTTGGCACAGCTACACTTGAAGCCGTCACCTCCACCGCTCGTGCCATGAGCATCGCATCCACAGTCGGCACTGGATTCGACAAACTGGCTGCACACTTCCTCATGCACCCGGATGAGCGGTTGCATATACGAGCGCTTGCTCGACATCTCGACTTGAGCCTCGGCAGCTTGCGACGCGGCCTCACGAAGCTCGCAGAGCGCGGCCTGGTGCGCCGCTTCGAAGAGGAGGAGCACGTCTACTATGAAGCAGACCTGACCAACCCGGCCTGGGGAGGCATCCGCATCCTGCTGCGCGAGATCGGCGATCCATCGACCGTCGTCCGCGAGGCGCTGGCCAATGTTCGAGGCGTCCGGTCTGCCATGCTGTTTGGCTCGCAGGCGAAGGGGACTGCTGGCCCCGGCAGCGACATCGACCTCCTCGTAATGGCCGACCCCGATGCCTGGCGGCGACTCAACCGGTCTCTGCTCACGGCCGAGTCGCTGCTGAACCGGGAGATCGATTGCAAGCGGGTAACGCCTGAACGACTGCGCAAGAGCGTTCGGTACCGCGACTTCGTGCGACGGGTCTCGGCTGGCCCCCGGGAATATCTCGTTGGCCCCCCCGGGGTGTTCGAGGAGATCACGCAGTGAGCCAGGCACGCCTCCAAACGCTACTTGCGAGCGGTGAACTCAGGGAGGAAGAGGCGTCCGACGACGAGGTTGCCCAATGGTGGCAGAAGGCCGTCCAGGCCTACTCGGACGGGAAGCACTCATCCGTTTCGCCTGACGGCAGCATCCGAAGTCTCTATGCCGCGGCGCGCCTGGCAGCCACATGCATGGTCCGAGAAGCCGGATACCGGGTCAACTCCGGCGATCACCACTTCCAGACCTTTCTGGTCGCGGGCTATGTAGCCGCGGAGGACGAGCTACGCGACCTGCTGGCTGATGCCAATGCCGAGCTCCGAAGGACAAGGCGAGACGTGGAGTACGGCTTCGATGAGCTGGTCGACATCGCGGTCGTGGACGAGGGCCGCGCGCTTGTTGCATCCCTGCTGAACCGTGCTGCCAACCACCTGAGAGGAGCTCGTCCCGCGATCAAGCAGCGCATCAAGAAGGTGCGGTGACGGAAGCGGCGGAGCGGTTCGGCGTCACTCTTCCGAAGACCGCCGCTCGCGCACGACCCCGGTCGAAGTCCGGTCCTCTCAGAAACCGCTCCACGTTGACTTCCCGCACTTCTCCGTTTCCGAACCGGACGCGCAGGCGGTAGCCGTCGAGGGGTTCGACGTGCACAACGCGGATCATTTCGGCTTCTCTCATTCCAGACCCCGTATCCAGTGTGGCGGTACGTGATCATTATAGTACATCGCAATCACGATGCCGAAGAACTCGCTGATTCGAGGGATGCTGGCTCCCGGTGAATGGTCCAGCATGGGGCAAGAGGTCGGGCGGGTGAATAGCAGGATGGGACGGGCAAACAGTCGAGCGAGGCCAGCCCTCTAGCCCAGCAACCCCTCGCGGATCTGGCAGTGTGTCGTCAAACGCACACCTGGGGGCGGGCTGGAGCGCGGTCGGAGGATTGGTCGCGAATATTCGCGTTAGACGCAGACGCGCGAAGCGGCGGAGCGCGCATGCGGCATGGACAGCAATTATTGTGGTAAATGCCGCAACGGGCGTGAGAAGGCGCGGTGCGTGTGGCTTTGATGACACGGGTCAGCCGGACGGCGGCGCGCTTCGCGCTCTCCATGATCCGCTTCGTGGCCCGGCCCAACGAGCGCTCGCAGGACCGCCTGTTCCTCTGCTGCACGTGCTCGAGGGCGCGGGCCTGGAGCCCGGCATGCGCTTCCTGGACGTGGCGGCGGGCGCGCGGTGCTGCGGAACCGGATGAATGTGGGGGTGGGTGTGAAGTAGGGGGCCGCCCCCATTGACAGATGTTAGCCGAGCCTAAATATTATCCTCGTGCTCGCTCATTTCGCATTGAGGTTCCCCTATGGCCACTCCGCTGCTGCGTCTGTCGATCCTGGCTTGCGTCTGCACCCTCTGCCTGGGCTGCGACGCGCTCACGACCGTGGCGCCCGCCGACGGGGACATCCTGGACGGCCCGTTGCCGGGGCTCACGCCGTCGGAGATGGCCGCGTTCATCGCGGGTGACGAGGAGTTCGGGCGCGCGTTCTCGCCCGCCGAAGGGCTCGGCCCCCTCTTCACGAACGTGAGCTGCGCCGCCTGCCACAGCGGCGACGGCCGCGGACGCCCCGAGCCGCGCTTCTCCAATCTGGTGCCGCGGGTGGATCCCGTGGCGGCCACCGCCGCGGGATTTCCCTTCGACGCACCCGTGGTGCAGGTGAAGGCGTTGCCCGGCGCCGATCCGGAGGTGGTACCCGAGGGGCATCCGGTGTCCTTCCGCCTGCCGCCGCCGGTATTCGGCGTGGGTCTGATCGAGGCCATTCCGGCGGCGCAGATCCTGTCCAGGGCGGATCCCGAAGACGCCGACGGGGACGGCATTTCGGGGCGCCCCCATTGGGTGGAGCCGCCGGTGTGGATGCCGGCCCACGAGCTGCCGCCGGGCCCCGGTCCCTACCTTGGCCGCTTCACGCGGAAGGGCCGCGCCAGCACCGTGTTCGAGCAGGTCGTGGACGCCTACCTGAATGACATCGGCATCACCACGGATATGCTGACCGAGGAGAATCGCAACGTCTCCGCGGGGGCGCCCACATACGCCTTCGACCATGTGCCGGATCCCGAGCTCTCCACGGACGTGGTGACGCGCGTGGCGTTCTACCTGCGGCTGCTGGCGCCGCCGCAACCGGGAGCCATGACGCCCACCCGGCAGCGCGGCCAGGACGTGTTCGCCAGCGTCGGCTGCGCATCCTGCCACACACCCGAGATGACCACCGGCGCGCATGCCGTGGCCGCGCTGGCCAACCAGACGGTGCGGCTCTACTCGGACCTGCTGCTGCACGACATGGGGGCGGCGCTGAGCGACGGCGTGCAGGACCTGGACGCCGACGGCACGGAGTGGCGGACCGCGCCGCTCTGGGGGCTGCGCGTGGCCAGTGCCTTCCTGGACGGTGAGCTGTTCCTGATGCACGACGGGCGCGCGCGCGGCATCGAGGAAGCCATCCTGCTGCACGGCGGTGAGGCGGCGCGGGTACGGGCGGCGTTCCAGGCGCTGTCGGCCGCCGACCAGCAGGCGCTCATCGAGTACGTGGCCTCGCTGTGAGCTCGCGCCGGAGCTTCCTGGGCGCGCTGGTGGCCGCCGCGGCGGCCGGCGCCCTCGCGCCAGGGTGCGCCTCCGTGGTGACCACGCGGGTCCGGCCCGTAAATGGCCGCATCCTGCTGGACCCGGCCGCCCACCCCGGCCTGGCCGGTGCGGGCGGCTTCGTGCGGCTCCAGCCCGAGGGCTCCAGCGCGCTGGTCTACCTGGTGGCCACCGGCAGCGGCTACGCGGCGCTGAGCCCCATCTGCACGCACCTCGGCTGCACCGTCGAGGTCCACGGCGCGCGCCTGGAATGCCCGTGCCACGGGTCCACCTACGACCGCGGCGGCAGGGTGCTGCGCGGTCCGGCCGAACGCCCGCTGCACGCCTACCCGGTCCGCACGCGCCCGGATGGCATCATCGAGATCCAACTCACCCCGGAGGGCTCCGCATGAGGCCGCTACCAGCCCGCACCGTAGCGATCACCCTGTTGCTCGGCTGCGCCCTGCTCGCGCCCCGGGCCGAGGCCCAGGAGCCGCCGGACACCGCGGACCGGCCCTTCGTGACGGGCGGCGTCTACGACCGCCCCTACCTGGGCCGGCTGCTCGGCCGCACCGCCATCGGCGGCTACGCCGAAGCGCACGCCCGCTACCAGAGGGCCGACGGCCTGCCCGAGGAAGCCGGCTTCCTGGTCAAGCGCTTCAACCTGTTCACGGCCACGCGCGTGAGTGACTTCGTGCGCATCGGCGCCGAGCTGGAGATCGAGGAGGGCGGCGAGGAGCTGACGCTCGAGTTCGCGGCCATTGACCTCATCATCCACCGGGCCTTCACGCTGCGCGGCGGGATGATCCTCTCCCCCCTGGGCCGCTTCAACCTGGCGCACGACAGCCCGCTGAACCCCTTCACCGACCGGCCCCTCGTCTCCACCGAGCTCCTCGGCGTGGCCCTCTCCGAGCCCGGCTTCGGAGCCCTGGGGAGCATCGGCCTCAGCGGCCAGAGCCGCATCACCTATGAGCTCTACGCCACCAACGGCTTCAGCGACGGCATCGTCTTCGCCTCCCCCGGCGGCACCCGTCTGCCCGCCGGCCGCCGCAACTTCGAGGACCAGAACAGCAGCCCCGCCGTGGTGGGCCGCCTGGCCTGGAGCCCCATGGCCGGCCACGAGGTGGGCATCTCCGCCCACCACGGGGCGTGGAACGTCTTCAACGTGGAGGGGGAGCCGGTGGACGAGCGCCGCGCCCTCACGGTGAGCGCCGCGGACGTGGAGACCGAGCTGTGGAACTTCCAGATCACGGGCGAGGCCGCGCTGGTGCGCCTGGACCTGCCCGCCTCACTCGTGGACATCGCCGCCCGCCGGCAGGCCGGCGGCTACCTGGACATCGAGCGCCCCTTCCTGACGGGCCTCCCCGCCACCATGCCGAACGCCACGCTCTCCGCCAAGGTGCGCTTCGACGCGGTCGACTTCGATCAGGACCTGCCCGGGGACGCCGTGGTCCAGGCCAGCGCCGGCCTGAACTTCCGCCCCACGCCCGACACCGTCTTCAAGCTGGACTACGTGCGCGGGCGCGTGCGGGACCGCTTCAACACGCTGGGTGACACCGCCGGGCTGCTCTTCAGCGTGGCTACGTATTTTTAAGCGACGGTTGCTCATCCATCGTCCGCGCGCTGCTCCGCCTCTCCGGCGGGCCGCCGGCCACCACGCTACGGCGCAGGATCGGCCTGGTCATCCAGCCCGATGTCGGACCAGTCGGTGGCGCCACGCCATTGTCCAAGCGGTTGGCCTACCTCCCAGACGGGCCTAGCACGCGAGCGGGTGGTGGCGGGGAACCAGGCCAACTCCCGTCCACCGTGCGTGGGCCACAAAGCGGAGACGCACCATACGCCGCGAAGGCCCGCTGCGTGCACCTCTGTTCCGACGGGTTGGCAGACACCCCGCTCCACCAACGCTCCGGCTGCATTCAGCGGATAGCTCGGCGGCAGGCCCACGGACTTCAGGCCGGCTCTGCTGACCGCCTCCGCACATGTCTGGCCGCGAGGCAAGGTGGCCGCGACCAGGAGATAGGCGTCATCGTCGAGGTCATCGGCTGTAAAAGGCTGATCCGCAACGATCCGATCGATCTGCAGACGTGCTGTGCCCACGTCGGCGTTCAGGTACAGAACGGGGAAGGAACCCGGCGGATTCCAGCGCCCGCCGGTTGCCGCGGCAAAGGAGGGATCGAGCGGGTCGGTCCAGAGGGGATCGGCAACCCTCAGCCATGTCCTCCTGTCCGGGAGCGTCACCGTCCGGGGACGGCTCAAGGCTGAATCCGTCGGAGGTCGAACATCGTGGTTACGGCCTCCCGCACCTCCCGGTGTCGTCCCTCACAGGCCATCTCGTAGAGTGAAATCCCCATGAGCGATGGAGCCGACCGGCGGACCACCGCCGGGATGCGCTCCCGCTTGAGCTTGTGGTCCAGGATGTTGGTTGCCGCATCCAGGTCAGCCACCGCCGCCGCCCGCTCCGAGGGGATACCGTTCTCCAACCACTTGGAGAACGCCTGGCGCGATACGCCGAACATCCGTGCGGCTTCCGCATTGGAAAGTCCCCATAGGGTAGTCAGACGCTCCAGCGGGCTCGTCCGCACGGCGCGATCGAGTTCGTCCACGATCTCCCGCAGCCACCCCTGGCTCGGAGCTTCTGCGATAAGCCGTTCTGCCTCTGCATGCGCGGTATTCATGGCCTCCTCCTCGCCCGCAACCTAACGTCAACCGCAACGTTCTGTCAACCCCGAAAGGGACGGCCGGCATGTGTGTGGCCAGCGCGAACCCCGTTGGATTACCGGCGCGCGACCCGGTCAGCTCGGCTGCTCGAGGATTCGGCGCACCACCACCCGCACCATGGCGTCGTCCTCCACGATGTGGACTCTTGCCATCCGTAAACCTATTGTACAATCACTTGTACACTATAAGCGACGTCCCCGCGTCAACCCTCGCCGCGCGCCACCCTCCGCGCTCCCTCACCTGCCGTATTGTGCAGGATCACGGCCAAGGTCAGATTGAGTGTATGAAGGAGCGCCCGAATCACAAGATCTATATCCGGGTTCTGCGGAAAATGGGGCCCGAGAAGCGCCTGCAAAAGGCGTTCGAGTTGTCCGAGTTCGCCCGTGCGCTGACACGTCGTGGATTGGAACACCTGCACCGGGAACTCCAGCCGGCTGATCTCAATCGACTATACCTCGATCGTATTAAGAAGGCCCGGGATCGAGCCGATTAGGCCGTGACGTTACGGCAGCAGAACTGCCGTAACACGATCGGAGCAAGGCCCCCGCACAGCTGAGCGCTGTCACACCCCCACCCCATCTTCCTCCCCGTACCCCATACCAGGGAGGAAGCCGCCCATGCGCACCGAACTCCGGCTCGATCACGAACCGTCAAGCGACGGCAGCTCATCCATCGTCCGCGCGCTGCTCCGCCTCTCCGGCACGCCGCCGGCGGCCGCCGAGCGGATCCCCCTGAACCTCTGCCTGGTCCTCGACCGGTCCGGATCGATGGCGGGAGCCAAGCTCGAGAACGTGAAGGCAGCCGCCGTGCTGCTGGCGGAGCGCCTGTGGCCGGAGGACATCCTGAGCGTGGTGGCCTACGACGACGTGGTCAGCACGCTGGCGGAGCCCGGCACCAGCGCCGAGCAGGGCGAGCTGCGCACGCGGCTCCGGGCGCTGGAGCCGGGGGGCACGACCAACCTGAGCGGCGGCTGGCTCCAGGGGCGGGCGCATGTGGCCTCGCGCGCGCGCGCCGCGCGTTTGAATCGTATCATCCTGCTCACCGACGGCCTGGCCAACGTGGGCATCACCGATCCCGAGCAGCTCCTGGGCCTCTGGATGGGCGCCCTGGAGGACGGCATCACCACCACCACCGTGGGCGTCGGCCAGGACTACGACGAGGCGCTTCTCCGCCACCTGGCCGACGCCGGCGGCGGCAGCACCTACTACATCGAGCGGCCCGACCAGGCGCCCACCGTCCTGGCCGCCGAACTGGAGGGGCTCCTCTCCCTCTCGGCCCAGAACGTTACCGTGAGCCTCCGCCCCGCGCGCGCGGCGCGGCTCAGCCTCATCCACCACAGCTATCCCAGCCACGACCTTCAGGACGGCGTGCGGCTCAGCATGGGCGATCTCTACGCCCGGGACCCGCGTCTCCTGCTCGCCGAGTTCGCGGTATCCCACCGCGCTCCCGCCGGGGAGATGGAGGTGGCGGAGTTCACGGTGTCGGCCGACGTGCTCTCGGAAGGCGGAGCCGTGGAGCACAGGGAGGTGCGCCTGCCCGTCCGGTTCTCACCCGCGGAGGGCGCCCGCACGGACCCGGAGGTCCGGCGGGAGCTCCTGGTGCAGGAGGCCGCCAGGGCCCGGGACGAAGCCCGGAAGGCACAGGATGAAGGCCACTATGAGCGGGCATCCCGCACCCTCCACGAGACCGCACTGCACCTGGAGGAGAATGATGGCGCCCTGGACGCCGACCTGCAGGAGGAGATGGCCGACCTGCGGGCCATGGCGGCGCGCTTCAAGGCGGGCGCGGTGGCGGAGGCGGACCGCAAGTACCTCTACCAGCGGAGCTACGACGCCATGTCCAGCAAGCGGGCGGGGGCGCGGATGACCCGAACGTGGGACGAGGATGAGGATGAGCCGGAGGTGGGGGCTGGGGGGTGATGGCAATGGGTGGATCAGCCTGCGACGGGCTCAGGCGTTTTGCCTTGGACTGCGTCCGCGAGGAACTGAGCGAACGGACCGATGTGGCCCCCCGCGCTTGCAGAGTCCAGGGCGGCCATATACGGAGCCCGCCACTCCACTCGGATGATGGTCCAGGGATAGCCTCCTGAGGCGAGCATGGCGTTCATCAGGAACCGCCCCATGCGTCCATTGCCGTCCATATAAGGGTGAATGAAGACGAAGCAGGAGTGCCCCAGAACGGCGCGGACCGCGGATGACGGCTCCTCGGCAATGAGGTCGAACAGCGCGGGCATCATCTCGCGCACGGCTTCGCGCGAAGGTGGCACGTGCTTGGCATTCTTGATGTACACGGGCGCATTCCGATAGCCGGCCAGGTCCGCCGCCGCAAGCAGCCCGGCTTCCACGCTGGGGCCGAACAGGGCGCGGTACCACGCCCCGTGGTTGGCGCGGGCCACTTCGCCGGGATTCTCGCCGGCAAGGATACTCCGGAGTGAGGTCTCTACGGCCTCGAAGGCGCGCCAGTAGCCGTGGGCAGCCATAGCGTTCCTGGCGTCCGCATCCTTTGCGTGCTGCTCCGGGTCCCAGGCGCCGGTGGCGACGCGTTCGATCAGTTCGTCCGTGACGCGGTACCCCTCGATGGAAAGAGAGTGGTAAGCGTCGACGCTGAATTTTTCCTTGACGGCGGCCACGTAGGCATTGATGTCTCCAGGCAGCCCCGGCTCCTCAGGGAAGCGGCGCAGGACCTCCTCGCGCATGGTGCGCCACATCAACTGCAGGCGGTGTACGTAGGGGGATGCCGCGCGCGTGCTCCTCAGCACGGGAGGGGTGGATAGGAATGGATTGGATTCCTGAACAGTGTACCCGGCCGCGCGCATGGTGCCGAGGACATCGTCTGCGAACTCGGCTCGGCCAACGGCTCGGAGCGCGCCGGCCAGGCGGCCCGCGACCACGCTGTGGCCACCGGCGAGCAACTCCCGGTTGAGATCCGATGTGTCTGGGAGCGCCGCAAGAGCAATCTGTGCATCGGTGGCGGCGGTTTGAAAGAAGGCCTCTGGAACCCGCACGAGTGCCACGGGGAGTGGCAGCACACGCAGCCCGCCACGGACTTCGATCTGATCGGTCGGCGCGAAGTCCCTCGCGCGGTAGTCCACAAGCGAGCAGCCGGCCGGAAGCTCGAGAACGGAGTTATTCCCCTGCGGGGAGTGGATGATCACCTGGGTGGGATGAGCCGTCGCGCCGGCATGCACGAGAACAGAGTAGTCCGGCGACACGTGCCATTCGTCACCAAACCTCGCGTTGCAGTAGCCAGCAATGAAGCTGCGCATGGCGGCGAACCACGGGGTGGTATCCCCGGGAGCCTCCCCAGGCCGCGAAACGAGATACCAGCCTTTGACCACGGGCCGAAGGAAGCCCGCCTCTACGAGGGCCTCCCGCTCGCGCCGTTCGAGTTCAGCCGAACGGAATACCACCTGTCCGTGATCCTGGCGCTGCTTGAGGGTACGAAGCGCGGCCGCGAGACGGCGCTGGGCTGGACTGGTTGGAGGGATATCCATGAGGCGTCGGCTCATGCGGATGGTTTATAGGTTATTGCGTCACACTAATTATAGGGTATCGTGATGAACCAAGTCAAGGATCTTGCGTCATGGCAGGCATATCAACCACGTCCTTCCCGGCTCACAACTAACCAAATCGATGAGTGTCCTGCCGTGGCTTGTCGTTAGGGTTGTTATGAAGTATGATGTACATGTCTCATGAATACACTAACGCGGTAGAGTGATGAGCGAAACGCACCGGCTACTCAAGTTCCTTACCGAGCAGGGACAGATGCGGTGGAAGGAGGTAGCAGACGCTGGCTTCGATGCAAACCTCCTGTATTATCTGGTCGAGCGCGGTGACATCGAGCGCATCGGGCGTGGTCTGTACAGGGTTCGTGGCGCGGTCACGAGCGAACACGAAACTGTAGCTGAAGTCGCGCATCTCGTTCCGCACGGGGTTATCTCTCTGTTGTCCGCGCTTGCGTTCCACGGTCTAGGAACTCAGATGCCCGGAGTCGTATGGGTAGCACTCGATCACACGGAAACGCGATCTCGCCCCCGTGTACGGCACGTGCCCGTAGAGTTCGTATGGTTCAGCGGCCCCGCCTTCACCGAAGGACAGGAGGTCCATGAGGTAGACGGAGTTTCCGTACGAGTTTATTCCCCAGCGAAGACGACCGCGGACCTCTTCAAGTATCGAACGAAGCTCGGCTTGGATGTGGCGCTCGAAGCCCTACGCGAAGGCCTTGCAGAGCGCCGGTTTACACCGGCCGAGGTAGAACACTTCGGTCGCGTATGCCGCGTTTGGACGGTGATGAAACCCTACCTCCAGGGGATGACCGCCTGATGCCTCACTGGACCGATGATCTAAGAAACGTCTCCGAATCCGTGCGCCAACGCCTGCGAAACGTAGCGCGAGAGACGAGTCAAAATATGGGTTCTCCTAAGACAACTGTAGCTGCGGCAGGGTAATCCTGGAGCAGCAGAGATAGATCATGGCGATAAGCGGATCGGCGGAGTGGAAGCCGAAGGCTCTGTGAGAGATCAGACGGACTTTGTTGTTCGTCCCCTCGAGGCGCGCGTTCGTGAGCCGAGACCTAATGAAGGCAAGAATGCCATCGCGGTGCCTGCGGACGGTGCGAGCGAGGCGCACGAAGGGAGGAAGCCGGGAACGCTGGGCCCATGCGCTCCATGCGTCGAGCGCACGGCGAGCGTGGTAGTGGCTCCTGTAATCGAAGAGATTGAGGAACGTCTCTTTGAGGAGGTAGGCGCGGTAGAGCGCGGTGTTGGTCTTGCGAACGAGTTCCAGTTTGGCCTTCTCGCTGGCGCGGAGGTTCTCCGGGTTCTTGAGGAGCGCCCACCGGGTGCGTTTGACCGGTCGGCGGTCGTCGGGATCCAACGCACGCATCTGGGCGCGCCGAACCTCCTCGACCGCGCGCTGAGCCAGACGAGCGACGTGGAAGCGGTCGAACACGATCGTCGCATCCGGGACCGCCGCTTCGACGGCTTTGATGTAGGCGGCGGCCATGTCGAGGCTCACAAGCTCAATGCTGGCACAGCGTTCCGGGCCGAGTTCGTTGAAGAAGGTTGCCAGGGCTTCGCACGACTTGCCCTCTCCCACCCAGATCACACGTTCACGGTCGTGATCGGTCACGACGGTCAGGTAACGATGGTGAGCTGCGAACCCGAACTCGTCGACGCCGATGGCCCGAAGGTCGTCGAAGCGATCCTGGTGCAGGTGTTCGGCCACCAGCCGCTCGGCGATACTGCCAACGGCCGCCCAGGAGATGCCGAACAGCTTGGAGACAGCCGTATGGTCGAGCTTCTGGGTCAGGAAGCCGACGGCATCTTCAAGCGGACGAGTGAAGGCGCTGCGGTGGCGGGCCCAGGGCACCGCTTCCGTCTGGACCTTGCGGCACCCAGGGCAGCGGAGCCTCCTGATCGGACCTTCGATCCATGTCGTCGTGCCGAAAAGGGCCAAGTGGCGCCATCGTCGCGTGGTCTCCTCGAAGCGGCCCTTCACCTGAGCGCCGCATTCGGGACAGGTGAGCAGCCGGAAGCGAGGGCGAACCTCGATCACGAGGCCGTCCTCCTCGCTGCGCACCCCTCGCACCCAGAGGCCTTGCAAGTTGAGCAACTTGTTGAGTAACGTTGTGACGCGCATCTCGGGTCCTCCCTTCGATCTTCGGGTCTTCGAACAACACGAAGATAGAAGGTGGGGCCAGGGGTGCGCATCTCGTTGTACCTTGATCGATTATGACGTTACCGATGGCCGGCCAGGCGGCGAGTCTTCCCGGAGGCGACCCGGCCCGACCCGGCCTCCCACACCTTCTCGGATGGATGCTTCACCAGCTACACTCGTCTTAGGAGAGCCAAAATATGCAGGTAGTGCTCATTCGGTATGCTACCGAGCGATTGGTGTATCGCCTCAGTATATCCGAGCACTCCGATCAGTTCGTCCTCAAAGGAGCGTGGTTGTTTTATGTCTGGGGCATCTCACGCCGCGCCACTCGTGACGTTGACTTCCTGGCTTCTGTCCCCAACGCCGCGGACGCCGTGGAGGTGATCTTCAGGGATGTCGTTGAACTGCAAGTGCCCCATGATGATGGTCTCACATATGATCCGGGTTCGTTCCAGGCTGAGGAGATTCAGCTGGATGCCGAGTATTCAGGCGTCCGCCTCCGGTTAATTGCGATGTTGGGCCGCACCAAAATCCACGCGCAGATCGACTTGGGCTTCAGTGAGGTCGTTGTGGATGAGCCCATTAGAGCCACTCTGCCGGTCCTCCTTGACTTCGAGCCTCCTGAAATCAAGGCATACAGTCCCGAGGTTGTTGTCGCGGAAAAGGCCGAGGCCATTGTGAAACTCGGAACCGCTACCACTCGGTACAAGGACTTTTTTGACCTCTACCTCCTCAGCAACGAGAAGTCTTTCGACGGGCCGAAGCTACTCCACCAGGTGAGTGCCACCTTCGATCACCGGGGGACGACGTTTCCCGACAGCCTCCCTCTGGCACTCACCGAGGAGTTCGCGAGCAGTTCCGATAGCCAGACACAGTGGAAAGCGTTCATCCGCCGAAACGATGTTGTTGGCGCGCCGGAACAGTTCGGACAGGTGGTCCAACGGCTTCGGACTTTTCTCTATCCGATCCTACAAGCTGCGGCCAAAATGAGTGGAGACATGAACCAGGAGTGGCATCCCGAGAGAGGATGGGTTCAGCTTTGAAAACGCCCCGCATCAGGACCGACGCTGCCTCGCGCCGAGTTGAGCCGACGCGCCTCCGGAAGGACGGCTGAGTTCCACACCCCTTGCTTACCATGGCCGTGCTAAGACACGCCACGAACACCGTTCTGGTAAGCCGAATCCAGGTTCAGCCAGAACGTGGGGCTGGTGCCGAGAGCGCGAGCTTCGATCTCGTCGCGGAGGTACTCACCCGGCGCCGTGACGCCAACACTATACCGCAATGAGCCTGACGCCATCGGTCTTCACCAGCTCCTTTGCCGCGTTGTCATTGATGGTGGCTACGATCTTTTCCAATTCACTTCTGTCGGCCTGCCAGGAATGCTCGCGTTGATTGCGCCGCCGTGCGATGAGGGGCTCTAGACTCACGATGTCCTGATCACGGTTGTCCGGCCCGATGGCATCGAAACCACTTACTGCATCATGCATCATTCTGTCCTTGTGCTCCGCTGACAAGTACCCCTCAGGGGTCAACTCGTATCGAATAAACCAGGGTCTCCTAAATCACCTGTAGCTGTGGGAGCCTGATTCCCGAGCAGCAGAGGTAGATCGTCGCGATCAGCGGAGCTGGGGAATGGAA
>Ga0214473_10000321_pt1 | contig 67533 bp, 55 predicted proteins | sample RVTome_7_FD_203509 | JGI IMG/M metagenome (GOLD analysis project Ga0214473, IMG submission 203509) | Soil microbial communities from uranium-contaminated site in the Upper Colorado River Basin, Wyoming, United States - RVT98D197 | ecosystem: Environmental > Terrestrial > Soil > Contaminated >...
ATTTTACTTTTCGAGAAAGTCTCTATTACACAAGTACTTACGAAAATTATGTCGCAAAACGATTTTAACCAATTTCATAACCAGTTGTCCTTGTTCGACTTATAACGGGACAGTAGTGTAAATATATGTAAGTTAAATCTTTATGGGTTTGCGGCAGTATAGTATAATAAAAAATACGCAATTTAAAGGAATCGCGGGAATGATTGAGCAAAAGCAGCGAAGCATAATGAAACTGGCGGTGATGATTTTTATTATCGCAGCAGGAGTATATGCCCTTGTATTGGTACATAATACCAAAAGTAATACTCCTGCCCCGTCAATCAAAAACAACGAAACCGCAGTCAAAACGGAGGAGCCGAACAATGGTGTGCAAAATGCACCAGCGGTGACAACGAGAGAAACAGGTACAGGCACCGAAGTAGAGCCATCTCCTGAAAAAAAAAACCTGTGGCCACAGGATATCGTAAGGCTGCGGCGGACGTGGGGGCCAATTTTGGCATCCTGGTACGGTGAGGATGCGCCGGATTTTACGCTGACTGACATTGTGGGCAAGGAGCATAAATTGAGCGATTACCGCGGCAGAAACGTTTTGCTCACCTTCTGGGCAACGTGGTGCAGACCTTGCATAGAGGAGATTCCTTCCTTGATGGCATTGCGAAGCATGATTGGCGAAGACAAGCTGGCGATTCTGGCTATTTCGAACGAACCGGTGGAACGAGTGAAAAGATTTGCACAGGTCCGGCAGTTAAATTACACAGTTTTTTCTTATGATACTTTACTGATGGGCAGGCCTTACAATCAGACAATGGGTATTCCCACAAGCTTTTTCATCGACCCGCAGGGCAAAATAAAGATTATTACGGAAGGAACCTTGCCTTTTAACGACATCCGGGCCATTTTAGAAACTAAGTAGCAATTTTAGATTTTGGATTTTTGATTTTGGATTTTTCTGGACAAGAAGCAGCGAACCGGGTATAGTGTTGGTTTCGTAAAAATAATAAGTATAGGTCAATACTGGATTTAGAGGTAATTTGCTATGGCACATAAAAAGGGACAAGGCTCGACAAGGAACGGCAGAGACAGTAACCCTCAGTTTAGAGGGATAAAGTTATTCGGCGGCGAACACGTTAAGACAGGCGCGATTATCGTGCGTCAATGCGGTACAAAGTTCTTCCCCGGCAACCACGTAGGAATAGGCAAAGACTACACACTGTTCGCAACGGCGGAAGGAACTATTGAGTTTAAGGGCCGTAAAATTAACGTTGTGTAAGTAAGTGAAACTGCTTTTCGGAAAAGTAAAAGGATGGTCGATGCCATCCTTTTTTTATATATAACGGAAAACCGTTTTGAGTTATGTTTGTAGATGAAGCAAAAATCTGGGTCAAGGCGGGCGACGGCGGCAACGGGTGTCTGAGCTTTCGGCGGGAGAAGTATGTCCCTAAAGGCGGGCCTGACGGCGGCAACGGAGGACACGGAGGCAGCGTATATTTTCTGGCGGCGGATGACGTGGATACACTTTTGGATTTTGTGGGCAAGCATCACTGGCAAGCCCAGAATGGCCAGCCGGGAATGGGCAAAAATATGTATGGCGCAGACGGCAAAGACCTTGTTATTAAGGTCCCGCCAGGCACGCTAATATACGATACGGATTTCGACCTGCTTCTCAAGGACCTGAACAAAGTTGAGATGAAGGTTTGTATCTGCCGCGGAGGCAGAGGCGGCAGAGGCAATACGGAGTTTGCGACATCTACGAATCAAGCGCCGCGACAGACGGAGGCGGGCAAACCCGGCCAGGAACGAAATCTTAGACTTGAGCTGAAATTAATCGCCGACGTCGGATTAGTCGGAATGCCGAACTCCGGCAAAAGCACATTAATTTCACGGTGCTCGGCGGCAAGACCGAAAATAGCGGATTATCCGTTTACAACGCTAAGTCCTGTGCTGGGGATAGTTGAACTCGGCAGTTACAGGCGGTTCTTGATGGCGGATATTCCGGGTCTTATTGAAGGTGCGCACGAAGGCGCGGGGCTGGGGTTTGAGTTTTTGCGGCATATAGAGCGGACGAGAATTATCGTCCATATTTTAGATATGATGCCTGTGGATGGTTCGGACCCGGCGGAGAATTATCGTAAGATACGGCAGGAACTTGCACTTTACAGCAAGGCACTTGCTAAAAAGAAGGAAGTGATAGTCGCCAACAAGATTGACCTGAATCCTGAAAGCAAAATATCAAAAGAGCTGACAAAAAAATTGCATAAACAGGTTTTCGCGATTTCGGCAGCTACCGGCGCCGGGGTAAAAGAACTTAGCGAATTGTTGTGGAAGAAAGTCAAAGCATTTAAAGAAACAGCGGAACAAAAAGTATGAATATAATCGCGATAGATATTGGTAACACGAATATAAACATCGGCCTATTTTTAGACGGCGAGGAGCAGTATATCAAGACGGTGCCGGGGCAGAATGAGAAGGAACTGGCCGAGGTGCTGGAGGCCGCGTGGAAGCAGGTGCTTAGCGCCAAGAATTCGGAGAACAAAAAGGTCAAGGGAACGATTGTTGTAAGCAGCGTTAAGCCTGTATGGACGGAAGTTGTGCGCAAAATCGCTGAGCAGGCAAGCGGACAAAAGATGCTGGTTATCGGCAAGGATGTGCCGCTACCGATGCCTTTATTTGTGGATGAACCGGCTAAAGTCGGGACGGATAGGGTTGTCGCAGCAGCGGCGGCTTACGCGGTCGTTGAAAGCGCTGTTGTTGTGGCTGATTTCGGGACGGCGGTTACGATTGATTTGGTCGATGAGCACGGGGTTTTCCAGGGCGGAGTGATTTTCCCGGGGTTTGAACTTAGCACGATGGCATTGAACGAACATACGGCACAACTGCCGAAAGTAAATGTGACTAAGCCTGCGGAGCCGTACGGAAAAAATACGAACGACGCAATAAACTGCGGGGTGTATTACGCGGCGGTAGCGGCACTGCAGGAAGTTATCAGGCGGTACGCGGAAAAAATCGGCAGATGGCCACAAACGGTACTTACCGGCTCGGCAGCAAAACTTATACAAAGCGACTGCGCTTTTATTGATTCGTTCGTACCGAATCTGGTCGTAAAAGGCATTGTCCTGGCCTATCAGAAATATATCGAACAAGCGAGCGAATCGGCTGAACCATGAGCATTTTCGCTACGGTAATGACCAGCGCCAGAAGCCACTGGAGAATTATAAATGGTATCAATGAAAATACCTGAGATACTATTTAAGGATTGGTTTTGGCTAGCCGTAATAGGTGTGGTCATTATCATCCACTATTTCTTCGGTAAATCCCCTGCACCGTATAAACCCGGCAAATTCTTCCTGAAACACAAACAAGCCATTAAAAGAGGGGTGGACATTTTCGTCATTTTAGTTGTAGTATTCAGCTGGTCCATTCCCCTTAAGATGGTTCTAATGCCTCTATTAAACCCATCCAGCGCATCTATATCGTTTGCGGAAGAATTCAAAATTTATATAGCATCTTCTTCTGCTGTTACAGCCATAGGCATCAGCGGCTCAACCGGTGTACTCATCGGGCTGCTAAGTACATTCAGGTCGAACCTGACGAAAATCAAACGGATTATTCTGCTGGTAATAACGCTTATGCCGATAATATTCACCGGCCTTGCACTGCTTAGTTTTCCAGGCGAAAATGCAGAATTTTCCCGGTCAACTATCAAAATGGGCTTTGTTAATTTCTCTGTGTGTATGATGGTCAACGGGCCAGCAATTTTCGCTGGTCAGCATTTTACCCGTGTTATGTGGTCACTAATGCAGAAATTAAAACTCGTAGCTGGTGAATTTCCGGATTGGGGGTAAGAGGCTATGAGCATTTTCGCTGCGGTAATGACGGGAACAGGTACCGGCGCAATATCGACCGTTCAGGTTTTTGACGAGGGCGCAGAGGCCGTCATAAGAAAAATCTTCAAATCTGTGCGTGACAAACCTTTAGCACTAAAAACGGGAAACATTTATCTGGGTACAATCGTTGATGGAAACGAAACAATCGACCAAGTGACAATCGGATGCGAAGGCGTTAACACCTTCGCGATAAATTGCCACGGCAATCCGCTTATCGTTGAAATGATAATGCATCTGCTCAAAAAAAATGGAGCAACCCTGATAACGGCGGAGCAATTGTTGGCGAAGATTCTAACGGCGGAAATACATTCGCACACAATTGAAGTCGAGGTGAAGATATTTCAGGCAAGGGCTGAAACTCTCGAAGGGACAAAAATAATCCTGAATCAAATCGAAGGCGGACTTGGCGCAAAGGCACAGAATTGGCTCAATGATATAAAAACAGGAAGACTTGAAGAAATCAAAAGTGATGCGGTCGCAGTACTGCAAAACAGCAGGACAGCGAGATTAATTATGTATGGTTGTACGATTGTTTTGGCGGGACCTGTGAACAGTGGAAAAAGTACGCTGCTGAATTACCTCGCGGGCAAACAAAAGGCGATTGTTGCGGATATAAAGGGGACGACGCGCGACTGGGTAAGCAGCAAATGCAAAGTCGGGACAATAGTCGCTGAAATTATAGATACAGCCGGGCTGGACGAGCAATTCGCACAAATTAACGATGACTCGATAGAATCGCAGGCGCAGAAAAAAAGTCTCGAAGTTTTACAAAAAGCGGATTTGGTGCTGTTAGTGCTGGATGGCAATCAACCTAATAATCAATTCAGCGAGAACTTTGTTAAAAAAATAACTGATAAAAAAATTCTGATGGTCTTCAACAAATCGGATTTGCCGATGAAATTAGAGGTAAGCAGTCAAGCGGAAACCGTCCAGATAAGCGCAAAATTTGGTACGGGAATTGAAAATCTGCTTAAGAAAATTCAGCAAAGCCTCGGAGTTATGGATTTTGATTTGGGGTCAGCGGTTTGTTTTACGGACAGGCATCAGCGACTGGTAAAAAGGATAGTTGAATCAAAATCCAAAGATGAGGCGGTTTCGGCCATAACAGAGTTGTTAAACAGCGAGATAGAAGTATAATCTTGCGGTATGGCCGAACAAAACGATAACCTAACGCCTGCGATGAAGCAGTTTTCGAAATTCAAGGCAAAGTATCCGGACTGCATATTGTTTTTCCGAATGGGGGATTTCTATGAAACATTCTTTGAAGACGCTAAAACCTGCTCGCGCGTATGCGGATTGACACTTACGAGCAGAAATAAGGGCGAAAATCCGATTCCGCTGGCTGGAGTCCCCTACCATGCAGTCGAGGGGTATCTGAAAAAGATGCTGCAAGCGGGTTTCAAGGTGGCGGTCTGCGAGCAGGTGGAAAATCCCAAATTGGCCAAAGGTGTGGTAAAGCGCGACGTCGTGCGAATCGTTACACCGGGGACATTGACTGACGATATTCTGCTGGAGGCAAAAAAGGAAAATTTTCTTTGCGCGGTAAATCTGGGCGCAAGGCACGATGCAGCCATAAGCTGGGTGGATATTTCGACGGGCCATTTTTTTGCGCAGAAGCTGCCTGAAGATAAGCTGCTGGATGAACTGCTCAGGCTATCCCCTGCTGAGTGTCTGCTCGCAGACAGGCGAGGTGAATTATTCGAGGCTGAATCGAGGAAACTTGCCAGGGACATAATGCAATTGACGGGGGCAATTGTTACTGAAAGGCCGGGCTGGTATTTCGACCCTTATCAAAGCAGGCAAAGATTGCTCAAGCATTTCAGCACGGCGACACTCGAGGGTTTTGGAATTACAGATAATGACGATGGGCTTATAACCTGCGCGGGGGCGATAATCGAATATCTCAATGAAACGCAAAAGACCACGCTTGGACATATTCAGAGTTTGAAAAAAATAGACCGCAGGAATTTTCTGCAGATAGATCAGAATTCGCTGGCAAGCCTCGAGGTTTTGCGGACGATTCGCAGTGAGGACAAACGCGGCTCATTGTTGGATTGTCTCGACGCGACGGTAACAGCTATGGGCGGCAGGATGTTCCGGAACTGGCTTTGCATGCCGTTATGCGATGTTGAAGCGATAGAGCAAAGGCAGGACGCGGTCGCAGAGATGATTGCACTGGACGATAAATCAGAGGCAATTCGCAAACTGCTTAGCGATATCGCTGACCCGGAACGAATCGCGGCAAGGGTCAGCACGTCGAGGGCAACGCCGCGAGATTTGGTGGCACTTGCGGGGACACTGCGGCGGGTGCCAAAACTGCGGGAAATTCTGCAGCAGTTCAAAAACGCTCTCGCCTCACAGCTCGCCGAACAATGCGACAGTATGGATGAACTGGCGGATTTGCTTGAGGCTGGTATTGAGCCGGACTGCCCGGCGCATCTGCGCGACGGCGGTGTTATAAGAAACGGGTTCGATGAGGAACTCGATAAGCTGCGTTTAATTTCGACGCACGGACAGGAATGGCTAAAAAATTATCAGAAAGAACAGATTGAGCGAACGGGTATAGCGAATCTGCGAGTGGGGTTTAATAATGTATTCGGTTATTACATTGAGATAAGCCGTTCAGCGGCGGACAAAGTACCAGCGGATTACGTTCGCAAGCAGACGGTAAAAAACGCCGAGCGGTATATTACCGAGCAGTTGAAGGATTATGAAACACAGGCATTGGGTGCGCAGGAAAAGGCACTGGAGCTTGAAGCGGTATTATTCGAGCGATTGCGAAGCGAATGCGCAAGATACGTCGGCAGATGCCAGAAACTGGCTGAAACAATTGCTCAGTGCGATTGCCTATGCTCGCTTGCCTACATCGGGAAGCGGCGAAAATACATCCGGCCAAAAATAACACCGGAATTAGAATTATTTATCACCGAAGGCAAGCATCCGGTATTGGCGGAGGCATTGGGTGCTGATTTTGTGCCGAATGATATAGAACTCGGTGACGGCAAAGGTGACTGCATGATTATTACCGGGCCTAATATGAGCGGCAAAAGCACCTATATAAGGCAAAGTGCCCTGCTGGTTCTGATGGCTCAGGCGGGGTCGTTTATCCCGGCCAAGGAGGCGACGATAGGTCTTGTTGACCGGATTTTTACCCGGGTAGGGGCATCTGACGAATTGGTTCGCGGACAATCGACCTTTATGGTCGAGATGACCGAGACGGCGAATATTATCAATAACGCGACGGAAAAATCGCTGGTAATATTAGATGAGGTCGGCCGGGGGACAAGCACGTATGACGGCCTTGCACTTGCGTGGGCTATTACTGAGCACATCGCAAGCAAAATAAAATGTCGGACGCTTTTCGCAACTCACTATCACGAGTTGACGGAACTGGCGGAACTTTTCACGAACGTGAAAAACTGCAACGTCGCCGTCCGCGAATGGATGGACGAGGTTGTATTTTTGCACAAGATTTTGCCTGGCGGAACGGACAAAAGCTACGGCATTCACGTCGCCAAACTCGCGGGCGTACCTAAATCCATTATCGAACGCAGCAGCGAAATTTTAAAAGAGCTTGAAAATACATTCGCGAAAGAGGCGAGCGGAGCGCATCTGGCTAAAAATAAAACGAAGGAGCCGGACAAGGCTTCGCTCTTCGTTCAAAAACATAAAAGTGTATTAGAAAAACTGGCCTCGACCGACATCAACAACCTGACGCCTCTCGAGGCCATAAATCTGTTAGGGCTGATAAGGAAGGAAATCAACGAAGCTTAATGCCGATAAATGCCTGACATAAAAAAGAAGATTTCTGCTCACTTTTTATTATTCATCGTCACATCAATTGCAATAAGTTATTCAATGACGTGGGCGGGGGATTTCTTCTCAAAATCTCAAAAAGAAACTGTAAATCAAAACGAAACTATAGGTTCGGTTCCCATCCTCTACATTGCGTCTGACAATAATGACGCAAAAATTCTTGTCACAGATGCAAATTTTCCTGCACTTGATAAGCCAAACATCGTTATTGCCACGCACGGCTGGTATGAAAAAGTCCCCTGGCCCGGTGAACTGGCTAATGCAATAAAAAACAAAACTGACAGTAACGAATGGGTGTGCGGATGGTTCGACTGGCGGGGTAACGCGAAAGTTATAGACCCTACGGAAGCAGCGCAATATGCCAGAGACATGGCTGGGCCATTGCTGGGGCAAAAAATCTTAAGGCTTTCTAAAAACCTTCGGCACGTTCACCTGATTGGTCATTCAGCTGGTGCGTGGATAATAAGTGAAGCTGCCAGAGTCATCTCTAAAGAAACGAAGGCAACTATTCATCTTACTTTTCTTGATGCCTATGTTCCGCTGTCGTGGCAGCAGGAAAAACTCGGTGATTTTTCGGCTGACCCCAACGCCAGTTACTGGGCGGACCATTATTTCACGCGGGACCTGACGATGAAAGTAACGGAAAACATTTTAACTTACGCCCACAACGTCGATATTACCGAAACCACACCCGGCATCTACGACCATGAATTTCCCCGCTACTGGTACCACGCAACTGTTATCGGCCGATACGCCAGAGGTGAGCGTTACGAAGGGAAAAAATTATTCTACCGCTCGGGAACTATCGACTACGGTTTTGCCCGCAGTCTCGAAGCGGGCCAGGAAAAATGGAAAAACAGTGTTAAAATGCCTATGGGTAATACAGCGGCACAAGTTAAAAAATCCGAACTGTCGCTTATGGAACGATTAAAGAATCTTTTTCAGAAAAAGGTAAAATAGTTCAGGATTTTTTAAGTACGAGCAGCCAGTCCCAGGGATAGGGTTCCCTCATCCATTTCGGCGGACTGTCAAATTCTGTGTCCCACGAGTATTCCACTTTTTCGACGGCTACTATTTCGAACGGTTTGTCTTTTAGAAACGCGATTAATTCTTCCTTTAGGTAATGTTTCGTCGGCACACCGTCAATTTCGACCAGGCCTTGCCGCAAGGACGCATTCGAATCATTGTCAAAATCTGAAACAGCTTCATCATAACTTAAGCCTTGTTTGAGATTCCATTGCACAAGTCTGTAGTCGCTCAAAAGCACAGATTCGAGGGAAGGAACAACAAGCACAAGATGTGCACCAGTGAGCAGGTGTTTAGTAATAGTATTAAAGACCGCGACACGAACTTTTCGTGCCGGCATAATCATCACATTGACGCAAAGACCGAAATTAACTTTCGGAAGCTTCAATTTGTTTTTCGAGAGGTCTGACTTTGAAAAACTGATGTTATGCATTTCTTTGCAACTCTGCCGGGACTGTTCAAGAAGCTCACCTGATAAATCGGTGGCGTGAACGCTGTGGAAATTTTCAGCGAGGACGGGGAGGAATTTTCCCACGCCACAGCCGAAATCACAAGCAATGGCGTCTTTTGAACCGAACTGCTGAATCGCTGAAACAATTACTTCGTTGCGGTCGCTGGCCAAGACGCTGAAAATCTCACCGTCGTAATCAGCCGCCATCCTGTCCCAGTATTTTTCATCCATCGAAAGCTCTGCTTGCAAAGATATCATTATCCTCTTAGAATAAATCGGCAAACAGCAAGATAAAATTGCACTTAAACTATATACTGAGGAATGAAAATGCCGATGCAAAAACTTTTCGTATCAGATACGTCTAAAAAAATTCTCGTGCCTATTTTTGTTTTGGGATTGCTTGCAACTTCGCAACTTCAGGCACAGCAGCGAAAATATAACGGCGTTTACAGTGGGGAGTATCTGAACCATGTGGCGTTTCCGCTCGGCGGAATTGGCGCTGGAATGATTTGCATCGAGGGTACTGGAGCGATATCACACGTCTCTGTGCGCAACAAACCGGACGTATTCAATGAGCCGATGGTCTTTTCCGCTATTTGCGTCAAGGGCAAAAATGGAAATACCGTGAAAGTACTTGAAGGGCCTGTACCAAAATGGAAATATTTTGGCGGGCCGAGCACCGGCAGAGGCTCTCGCGGCAAGACATACGGCCTGCCTCGATTTGCCAACGTGAACTTCCTTGTGAGATTTCCTTTCGGGATTATAAATCTTGACGACCTGAAGATGCCGTTAAAAGTTGAAATTACGGCATGGAGTCCATTTACCCCGCCTGAAGCGAACGATTCGAGTCTGCCAGTGGCAGCATTGGAATATCGCTTTGTAAATACAACTGACAAACCAGTTGAGGCAATCTATTCATTTAGCGCCAAGAATTTTATGGCAACAGGCGACGGCAACGACATTGTTTTAAAAACAAGAAACGGCTTTGTTTTGTCGCAGACCGCAAACAAGGGAAAATCATGGGACCGGGGCGCATTGGCGGCTTTTGTTGACAGCAACGACGCTAAAGTTAATTGTGCGTGGTTACGCAGCGGATATTTTGACGTCCTTACAACAACGTGGAAGGATATTACAGAAGGTGTGTGCATAGAAAGGCCGCCCATAATGGAAGGCAAACCCAGTTTTGGCGGGAGTATTTTCGTGCCGGTAAAATTGGCACCGCACGGCGAAAAGACCGTCAGAGTTTTTTTGTGTTGGTACATACCGGAAACGAACCTGCGGCTGGCAGGCAGTCCGAATGACACACTGGTCCCAGGCGACGCAAATTCGCAACCGAAATATGTGCCGTGGTACGCGGGTAGATTTAAAAATATTGATGAAGTGTCCGTTTACTGGCGAGAAAATTTTCCACGATTGCGAACCTTGAGTAAGAATTTCAGCGATTGTTTTTACAATACGACATTGCCGCCGGAACTCATCGAAGCAGTCGCCGCAAATCTTACAATCCTCAAGTCCCCTACCGTGCTGCGACAAACGGACGGGAGATTGTGGTGCTGGGAAGGAAGCGGCGATAACGAAGGTCTGGGATATGGAAGCTGCACTCACGTCTGGAATTATGCGCAGGCAACCTGCCATCTATTTCCGGAACTTGAAAGAACATTTCGACAAACTGAATTTTATGATTGTCAAGGTCCGAACGGTCATCAGACATTCAGGGCGGCACTGCCAATTCGGCCGGTCGAGCACGGTTTTCACGCAGCAGCAGACGGCCAATTGGGAGGGATTTTAAAAGTTTACCGCGACTGGCGAATCAGCGGGGACACGCAGTGGCTTAAGAGAATCTGGCCGCGGGTAAAAGCAAGTTTGGACTATTGCGTCCGGACATGGGACCCGGACCATAACGGTGTCTTGTCCGAACATCATCACAATACATACGATGTCGAATTCTGGGGGCCAGACGGAATGTGCAGCAGTTTTTATCTCGGTGCGCTTTGTGCAGCCAAAGAGATGGCAAAAACGCTCGGAGATGAAACGAAGCTATATGAGGAGCTTTACCAAAAGGGACGCAAATACGTCGAGGAGCAGCTTTTCAACGGCGAATATTTTTATCAAAAAATCCAGTGGAAGGAACTGCACACAAATGACCCGCTAAAGGTCAAAAACTTCGCAGTAGTAGCGGAGGACTATTCGCCCGAAGCTGCCGCGTTAATCGCAAAAGAAGGCCCGAGGTACCAGTACGGCGATGGATGTCTGTCGGACGGCTGTGCCGGAGCATGGATGGCATGGGCCTGCGAAATGGGCAATGTCCTCGACGATGAAAAAACTGTAAGCCATCTGAAAAGTATTTATAAATACAACTTTAAAAAAGACCTGTCGGGGCACGCAGGCACCCAGCGGCCGGGATATGCAATTGGCCACGAAGGCGGGGTAATTGTATGCACGTGGCCTAAGGGCGGAAGACCAACTTTGCCATTTCCCTGCTGCGATGAAGTCATGACCGGCATCGAATATGAAGTTGCTTCTTACATGATAGCGAACGGAATGGTTAAAGAAGGACTGGAAATCGTCAGAACGTGCAGGAATCGTTACGACGGACAGATACGCAATCCGTTCGACGAATATGAATACGGGCACTGGTATGGCAGAGCGATGGCCTCCTATGCGCTTTTGCAGGGGTTTAGCGGAGCAAGATATGACGCGACCGAACAGGTGCTGTATTTGAAACCGGCGGTAAAGGGCGATTTCCGCAGCTTCTTGTGCACGGCAACCGGCTATGGAACGGTCGGTATAAAAAACGGTGTACCCTTCATCCAAATACGCTACGGCGATATTCCCGTAAAACGAATGCAGATGGAATATTTGAAATAAAGTCTTTTTTAAGCGGCGGGGCGTTGCATAATAGAGGTGTGCGGCGTCGGCTGCGAGGTACTGGGAAGGTCGCGGGTAAGCCATTTGCCATTACGGGCGGTAAGAATCGACCACGGTGTAATCCAGGCAAGGCCGAAAAACCAGAACGCACCGTAAACAAAGGCCCAGACCGCACCACTGCTGCGCTGTCGCCATGCATAAAAAAACGCGGGTATAGTTGCCACCACAGAAGAAGCCGCAAGAATCTGTATCAGGAACACAACAGGCTGCCAGTAAATACAAAACAGCATACCAACTAAAAGGAACTGAGGCATAATCAGACTTATCAGGCTCAAAAGAAAGTTGACGCGGGCGCCGAGGGCGGGACTGTGCCGGAATTTTTTGAATATGAATTTACCCATTACAAGTGTTTCGCGCACGTTGCTTCTGGCCCAGCGGAGGAACATTTTGCACAGCCCGTTATAGCCGACAGGCACATTAGTATAGACAATCGCATCAGACTGAAAAGTCACGTGATAACCCTGCTGGAGAATGAGATTGGTGATAGCCCTGTCCTCACCGATGGTAGCCGGCTTTCCCAAAAACTTCTGGTTTTTCCACTGGTCGAGAACCTTCATAAGCGGCTCTCTGCGGTATGCGGCCAGAGCTCCCGGTGTGCAAAAGACGGTATTAACCATACTCTGACTGGCGCGGATAAAATCAAAACTGTAGACGAACGAGACATCAAGCATACGGGGAATAATTCCCTGTTTTCTATTTAGAACTCGAACACTGCCGGCGACGCCACCGATATTTTGCTCGTAATAGAAAGGACTGACAAGGCACCGCAAGGTTTGTGGTTCAATGATTGAGTCGCTGTCAATTGTTACAAGGATGTCACCGGAACTGGCCATAAACCCGGCCCAAAGTGCGGTCCTTTTTCCCTGGTTTTTGGGAAGTCTGATTGTTTTAATGCGACCATCCGATTCTTTTTCGGCCATTTGCATCCATGTCCATGTATCATCGACACTGCCGTCATCAACGGCGATAATCTGGAGCTTTTCCACAGGATAGTCACTGTTTACGACACTGCGGAGAGTATGCAGTACCTGTTTGCCCTCATTATAAGCAGGCACTATCACGGTACATTTAAGCAATTCCTCATCGGTGCACTCTTCGGCAGGACTGTATTTCGTCACGAGCGCAACCCGCCAGACAAAAGCAGCTGCATTGGCAAAGAACATAGCCCGGCCCAGAAAAATATATGCGGGGCCCCAGTCGTAGGCATACAGCATCGCAATTGCTTCTTCGAAGTCGCTCCATGTTAGCAAACCACAGAGGATTATTATCGTAACACCCAATATTATGGTGGCGTTGGCAGCCAGTTCACTGGCGAAATCTATCGGAAGTGTTGAGCCTCTCTGAGGCGATAAAAATCTGCGAGACCGCCTCATCAGACCGCCGGTTGCTATTGCTGCCTGGCTATATAAATCAGTGAGAAACATACTTTCTTCTTATCATTATCCCTTTGTTATGGGGCGATACTCCTTTTTAATCCAAAAAACTAATTTAAAGTCAATGCCGCAACCGATATTTACATTTACAAACTGTTGTCGGTCCACTTTTCCTGACCAGCCGAACATCCGTTGTGTGTTAACACAGGAGGCTGCCGGTAAGGGAGGTTCTATGTTTACGAACATAGAAACGGAGATTATATCTCAAATGACTTAGTCAAGTCAATAAAAAACCGACTGCCGAAATCCTATTTGACTTGTATCGTGTTTTTAAATATTTAGCTGCAATTTTCCAAGACCGCACCCTAACCCCTTTAAAAACAAAGGCTTATGCAATTTATTTACTTTGCTTGAACAAGAAAAAATCCCATAAAAATGCCGTTTTTACGCTGATAACAGTGGTTTTTGGAAACTGCTCCAAAAGATTATTTATTCGTTTTGCAGGCCAAAGGTTAAAATTAAGGGCAGCAAATTTTCCCTCAAAAACACGGTAAAAATCAGCAGGCTGCTTTGCCATCACATAGCCACAGGAAGGTAACCAGTTCTACTCGACTTCACAGAGCATTTCTTGCAACCAGATAGTTTTTCGATATAATGGCGTTTTTGAAAACACGAAAATACTTCATGCTCGACCGGTAAAAAAGTTATGGATAAAATTACGGAACCCGCTGAAAAAACCGTAAGTTTTAAATCGTTAGTCATTCCCTGTGCGACGGTATTCATCTCGAGCTTTTGTATTATGGTAATAGAACTTGTGGCAGGCAGGATATTGTCGCGTTACCTCGGTTCGTCGCTATATACTTGGACGTCGGTCATCGGCGTGGTACTGGCGGGGATAACAATCGGTAATTACATAGGGGGTCGGCTGGCAGACAGGTTCACCCCGAAAAAAACGCTCTCGGTGTTTTTCGCAATTTCCGCGATAGCGTGTGTTGCAACTATCATATTGAACAATTTAATCGGGCAGTGGACATGGCTGTGGCAGTTCAGTTGGCCGATACGAACGTTCCTGCACGTCTCGTTTGTTTTCCTGGTACCCTCAACGCTTCTGGGCACGATAAGTCCGGTCGTTGCCAAGATGGCGCTGGAACAGGGTCTGCCGACCGGCAGGACGGTGGGTGATATTTATGCCTGGGGCGCCGCAGGAAGCATCGTGGGAACCTTTGTGGCGGGTTATTACCTGATAGCGGTTATGGGCACCATAGCCATCATCTGGCTGATGGGGGGCATCATGATACTGATGGCGCTACTTTATGCGGCGAGGTCGTGGTTCGCAAGAGGATGCGCATTTTTTTTCCTTCTGGTCCTGGTGATGGGAATAGCGCCGTGGGAACCAACGATAAAAGCAGGCCACGCACTTGAACTTCGACATCCAAAAGACCCGAATATAATCTATGAGGATGAGACCCAGTACTGTTACGTAATGGTAACGACAACAGAGAAAAAACCGGAAAAGAGAATCTTTATACAGGACCAGTTGGTACACAGCGCTATTACTGTAGGCGACCTTTCGAAGCTCGAATATTCTTACGAGCAGATAATGTCCGCGGTAACACACCGGTTCGGCAGAGATATTGAAAAACCTGCTTTTTTGATTCTCGGTGGCGGCGGGTATGTTCTTCCGAGATACCTCGAAAAATACTGGCCGGGTAGTATTGTCGATGTAGTTGAAATTGACCCAGGTATCACAGAAGCAGCACATAAAGCCTTCGACCTTGACCGGAACACAAGTATAAAAACAATCTCACTCGACGCGCGCAACTATGTGGACCAGTTGATTGAACAACAGCGCAGCGGCGAAAAAACCATCAGGTATGATTTTATATACGAAGACGCTTTGGACCATTACGCTATTCCATATCAATTGACGACGCTGGAATTCGACGGAAAAATTTCCGAAATCCTGACCGACAACGGTGTTTATATGGTCGAGTTGATAGATATCTTAGACAGCGGATTATTTCTGGGCGCATTTGTCAATACGCTGAGGCAGGTTTTCCCCTTTGTTTCCGTTATAACGGAGTATGATATCGGACCGGACGGCCGTAATACTTTTATCGTGATAGGAGCGAAACAAAAACTGGACCTTCAAGGCATCTGCAAAGGCTATTGCAGGAGTGAGAAAATATGGTATATGGACGATTCCGATATAGCTGCTCTGAAGGAAAAATCAAAGGGACTGGTTTTAACCGATAATTACGCTCCCGTTGAGGACCTGTTGGCGCCGGTCGTAAAGGCGGATGCGCAGGCAGCGAAGTTCGACCTTAAACAGATAAAAGCAAGGGAGCTTGCCAAGGAGGCGGAAGACTTTGCCTGGGCAGGGAATTTGCGAAAGACGCTCGCCAAACTGGAGCAACTGGTAGATACGGACCCTTCGGTATCGGTAAAAGCGTATCAGACGATGGCGATTATCTTCACCGACAGGGGCCGAACAGCCGAGGCACTTGAAATCTACAGCAGAGCCATTAACCAATACGGTGACAGCAGCCCATACAAGAACCAGATGCTGGATCTGCGGCACAACTTCGCGATATTTTTGGATAGGCTGGGTATGGCAGATGAAGCCACGGAGCAGTACCGTATCACAGCGGAAGGTTGCCATAACATAATTGCGGAAAATCCCAAATCGGTCAATTCGTACGTGCAGTTGGGCAATATCGCTGCGGAGAACAATGATTTCGCAGAGGCGGTCAGAAATTTTCAGCAGGCGGTAACATTGAAACCCGACAATTTGGATTACAGATTTAGTTTGATAATGGCACTTCAGATGCAGGAACAGCCGGACAAGGCGATTGAGGCAACGAAGGATGCTCTTGAATATATGCAGAAAAATAATCTGGAGGAAAACGCCTCAAAGCTGCAGGAATATATGCAATCGTTGGAGTCAAAAAATAAAAAATCAGACGCCAACGACACAAGAAAATAAATTTATTTTCGAAACACGGGACGGATATGGCGAAAATTACCAAGCTGGAAGACATCGTATCGTTGTGCAAACGCAGGGGATTTATTTTTCAGTCGAGCGAAATTTACGGCGGCTTGGCCAGTTGCTACGATTATGGCCCGCTCGGGGTGGAACTGAAACACAATATAAAAAAGGCGTGGTGGAAGGCGATGGTTCAGATGCGCAACGATATCGTGGGACTCGATTGCAGCATACTGATGCATCCGCTCGTCTGGAAGGCATCGGGCCACGCGGACAAGTTCGCCGACCTTATCGCCGAATGTAAGAAGTGCAACACGAGGACGCGAGTGGACCATCTGGCCAATCACGCTGAGGAACATACCGAGCATGTTTCGCTCGATTTGGCGAAGGTGACAGCGGCGGATTTGAATAATAAGGTTTGCCCCAATTGCGGCGCGGTAGGCAAATTCACCGAGCCTATGCCGTTTAAGCTGATGTTCGAGACACAGATGGGCGCCAACGTCGATGATTCAATGACGCTGTATTTGCGGCCTGAAACCGCGCAGGGGATTTTCGCCAACTTCAGAAATGTTTTGGACTCAACGCGGGTGAAAATCCCGTTCGGAATCGCGCAAATCGGTAAAAGTTTCAGGAACGAAGTTACCACCAAGGCGTTTATCTTCAGGACTCGTGAATTCGAGCAGGCGGAACTGGAATTTTTCTGCGAGCCCGGAACGGATGATAAATGGTACGAATACTGGAAACAGCATCGGTTCGATTGGTATATAAATCTGGGGCTTAAAAAGGAAAACCTGCGGATGCGCGACCATGCGAAAGACGAACTTGCTCATTATGCGAAAGGATGCGTCGATATCGAATATAAATTCCCGTTCGGGAGCGGCGATTGGCAGGAACTCGAAGGTATTGCCAACCGCACCGATTACGACCTGCGCCAGCACCAGCGAGGGATGCGGACGCTGAACGCCTGGTTTGAGAACAAGGGGGACTTATCGAAAATACAACTGAAGGAAGAAGCGGAAGATTATCTGACGGGACCGCTTTCGTATTTCGATGACGAAAAGAAAAAGCGGTACATCCCATACGTAATCGAACCCAGTGCCGGTATGGATAGAAGCGCACTGGCGTTTCTGGTGGATGCTTACGATGAAGAAGAGGTCCGCGGCGAGACGAGAAATCTACTGCGGTTTAATCACGCCTTGGCGCCGATAAAGGTCGGGGTCTTTCCGCTTGTGAAAAAAGACGGTATGCCGGAAATAGGGCATAATATCCATGACAACCTGAAAAAATATTTCACGTGCTTCTATGATGAAAAAGGCGCGGTCGGCAGACGCTACCGCAGACAGGATGAGGCAGGTACACCCTTCTGCGTTACTGTTGACGGCCAGACGCTTGCGGACAAAACCGTAACCGTGCGCGAACGCGACTCTATGGAGCAGATAAGAGTTGCCACCAACCAGTTGTTGCAATTTTTCCGTGAAAAACTTGATGTATAACTGATAAATTTAAGGGGGCAAATTATGTAAAGACTATATCGTTCGACGAAGGACCGGATGCTCGGCGGTGTTTGCGGCGGTATCGCTGAAAGATTCAACTGGGACCCGTCGCTGGTAAGACTGGGTTTAGTTTTTTTATGTCTGATTACGGGGATAATTCCGCTGGTGCTGACCTACTTCGTTGCGTGGGTTATAATACCGGAAAAACCGCAGGAACAGACTTAAACAAAACAAATAAGTGAAACGGAGGTCGAAATGATAGTTGATAAAATTGAAAATACGCATCTTTATATATGCTGCGATGAAAGACTTACCAAAGCCTTTGAAATTCTCAAGGACAAAACTTTAACGGGAAAACCAGACGGCAAATACGAGGTGGACGGCAAAAACATTTACTATCTCGTCCAGCGGTATCAGTCAAAGCCGCTGGCCGAAGGCAAATTCGAGGCGCATCAAAAATATATAGACATCCAGTACGTCGCCTCCGGCGAAGAGATGTTAGGCTATGCCCCAATAGATGGCCTCGAAGTCCAAGCACCTTACAATCCCGAAAAAGACATTATTTTTTATAACAAACCGGCGAAATTCACCCCCGTACATTTAAAGGCGGGCCTCTTCGCTGTACTGTACCCCGATGACGCCCACATGCCCGGCAGAGCAGTCGATAATCCCACGAACGTTTTGAAGGTAGTTGTGAAAGTAAAAATAAATGCCTGATAAAAAAACGGCCATGCCGACATCTCAGATTTGGAATGCTTATGCAAACCGCACTCCCAACTCGCGCAGCATTGCGAAAGTATCAACGTAACGTATATGGAACGGCTCACATACATTTGGGATGGGGACATTTCTTCTTGCATCACTCGCCAGAACTTCATGCGTTACAACGGTACGCCCTTTGGCCATAGCGTAAGCCACCAACCAGCCATCCGCTCCTTTGGCGAAATCAGCCTTAGCGGCATCGGAATATTGGGGCTGGCTCTGCACCCAAGTCACGACTTTCCCGTAGGATTTAATGACATCCTCTTCATCTGTCGAGCAAAATGCATGATCGAAGCTACCGTTTGCCCATATGGTAAGTTCATCTTCCTCTCCCTCTTTCCCTTTTCCCTTCTCCAACTCCTTCTTAACCCAGTCTATACTTTCAATCACACCATTATCAGCATGCTGGTGTAAGCTGTTCCAAAATGAAGGGACTATATCAAATGCATAGTAACGACGTGCGGCCTCAATGAACACGTTGGCATCAAGAACATATATAGACCGTTCCATCACTACAATCCCCCTATCCCAAGAGAAGTCACATAGCGATCGAATGTCTTTCCATACAGCCCCGTCAGCCGATAAGCTTCAGAGTAAAGTATCTTGCCTTCCTTGGCCGCCCGAACCACAGCATTGGCGAACCTCCGTCCAACACGTAGATTCTGGTTTGCATAGAAGTCGCCACCATCAGAGCGACGGGCAGCTCTGCGTCGTTCGCTACTCAGATAATCACGGTAAAAGGCAAGAAATTCATCCTTTACGATCAGACGCAAGTCCAAGGCTCTGCGAGCTACGACCAATTCACTGACCTTGAACGCTCTGGCAAGGGATTGAAAGCGATCCGTATTATCTTTGGTGGAAGGCCATATCCGGCGAATCTGCTGTTCCGGAACAAGGAACTCCGCCGCAACCTTGTTGCACGCTTGCTCAGTAGGATCGCTCGCTGGAGACATCTCTCGCAGATCGAATGCAGCACTGCTACCAAAGAACACGTGTGCCAATTCATGTGCAAGCGTGAACATTTGTGCAGCCTTGCCATCGGCACCATTGACGAATACCAGCGGGGCTAATTCGTCCACCAGAACAAAGCCGCGGAACTCGTCTGTATCGAGCTTGCGGTGAGTGCTGTTTCCGACGATCCCGTTGACAACCACCATGATTCCTGAGTTTTCCATAGCTTCACGAAGAACTTGTAAAGCTTCCGTCCAAGACGGTTCTTGAGCAGCCCATCCCACGTTCAGATGGAGTGCCTCTCTTATCCGCTGTCCAACCGATTGGGGTGCCTCGATCGGCTGCGATGATCGCACAAACGGTAACATCCCTTGTCCTTGATCGACCAAGAACTCGCGTAACCAAGCCTGCCGTTGTTGCATCGTATGAATGGTCTCAAGAAGATCGGGACTGGGGTTGTGAAATGCCTCATCACCGAGAGTCCGAAAGTATGGTACAGGTAATCGTTCTTCTGGCGGTTCAGCAAGAAAAAAGAAACCCAGCGGTGTTAGAGTAAGTCTAGCCAAGGATTCTAACTGCCGCAGTGTGGGGCGTTCTTGCCCCGTAAGCCATTGGCGCATTTTTGGAAACTTGGGCTCCAAATCATCCAAGGTCAAACCAGAACGGTCTAACGCCCAGTCGATTATCTTTTTACGTATGGCTACTCTACTCATGTACCCACTTCCCAGATATCAACCTTGCTTGCCATCAATCATAATATAGAGTATCTAAAGGATTCTTTGCTGAATTAAGGGTATATCACATCATCCAAAATCTGTCAAAAGATATATCGACATGATAGAAACTTTCAAATAGAGGCTTTCTAAAAATTACTCTAAAATGTATAGTATATAAGCTAGGAAAAACCAACGATATCCTTGTTTGGCTATCAAAGGGTTCTGAATGAAAAAAGGAAAGCAAAGATGGTAAATAGCAATAAGGCGTATATATCTGAATTGAAAAATAATGTCGGGAAAGAAGTTGTGTTATCGGGCTGGGTTTATAACAGCCGGTCGAGCGGGAAGATAATATTTTTGATTCTTCGCGACGGGACGGGGCTTTGCCAGTGCGTTATTGAAAAAGACAAGGTGCCGGATGAGCTTTTCGGGCAGTTGGAACATTTAGGGCAGGAATCATCAGTAACCATAACCGGCATCGTTCGCGAGGAACGGAGAAGTGTAGGCGGATATGAACTTGCGGTAATCGGGGCACAGATAATTCATCCTGCGGTCGATTACCCGATAACACCGAAATCGCATGGAATAGAGTTTCTGCTGAAGCACCGGCATCTGCACCTGCGAAGCAGCAGGCAGTGGTGCATCGGCAAAATCCGCCACACGCTGATCGACGCCATCCGAAGATTTTTCAACGATAACGGCTTTACGCTAATTGACACACCGATTATTACCGCGATGGCGGGCGAAGACACGCAGTCACTGTTTACGGTGGATTATTTCGGCCAGCCCGTAAATCTGACGCAGACGGGCCAACTGCACCTCGAGGCGGCGGCAATGAGTTTCGGCAAAGTCTATTGCTTCGGGCCGACCTTCAGGGCGGAAAAAAGCAAGACGCGCAGGCACCTTACGGAATTCTGGATGGTCGAGCCGGAAGTCGCGTTCATCGAACTGGATGGACTGCTGGAACTGGCTGAAAATTTCGTCTCGTTTATAACCGCACAGGTTCTGGAAAAAAATAAATCCGAGCTGCAAACGCTCGGTGCGGATATCGCATCACTTGAAAAAATCAAACCACCCTTCTGCAGATTGACTTACACGCAAGCGGTTGAAATCCTGACTGGTGAAAAAACAAAAAAGTTTATGAGCCAGCAATTGGAAGAACTCAAAAATCAAAAGCAATCAATCGAAACCAAAATCGCCGAACTGGAAAAACAGCAGGCTGGCCAAATAAAGCAATGGCAGAAGGACAAAATCGCCGCCGAACTGATTGACCTGCACAGCGAACTGACGGAAGTCGATACGAAAATTGAAAATAATCCGAAGCACGCGCAATTAGCAGCGGACTTCAGATGGGGAAAAGACCTCGGCGGCTCCGATGAAACGATTATTTCCCTGATGCACGATAAACCGGTATTCGTTACGCACTATCCGAAAGCGGCAAAGGCCTTTTATATGAAAACCGACCGGACAGACGAGAAGGTTGTGCTGAATTACGATATGCTCGCGCCGGCGGGGTTCGGTGAAATCATCGGTGGTTCGGTCCGAGAGGACGATTACGACAGGCTCGTCGCGAATATAAAAGATAAAGGCCTCGACGTTGAAAATTACACCTGGTATTTAGACCTGCGAAAATACGGCTCTGTGCCGCACGGTGGATTCGGCCTGGGCATCGAAAGGACCATTGCGTGGCTGACCGGTGAAAAACACATCCGACAGTGCATCGCCTTCCCCCGCCTTATGGACAAAATATTCATCTGACGCAGAAGCTTCCATTTTATGGCAACCCGGACAATACAAAATCTTGTAAACCAGACGACCCAATATCTGACCGATAAAGGTGTCGATAGTCCCAGATTAAGCGCGGAACTGCTTTTGTGCCACGTTCTGCAAATGCAGCGGATTGAACTTTATACGCATTTCGACAAAGCCGTTACCAAAGAGCAGGTGGACAAACTTCAGGAACTCGTAAAACGTACCGGTGAAAATGAACCGATTGCGTACTTGACCGGCAAAAGCGAATTTTATTCGCTCGAATTTGAAATCCGTCCTGCCTGTCTTATCCCGCGACCTGAGACGGAACTATTAGTGGAGCGTGCGATAGAATTTTTGCGAACGAGAAAGGGGCCACAGCTTGTCTGCGACCTTTGCACCGGCTGCGGCTGCATCGCTGTCGCAATTGCTAAAAATTTCGCCAACTGTGAAATAATCGCAACGGATATTTCCGACGCTGCTTTGGAAACAGCCGCGAAAAATGTTGAGAAAAATAATTTGCGGAATCGTATTAAACTTTTATGCGGGGACTTGTTAGATGCGATTATCCCGCATCTCGACGTGGAAAAATTCGACCTGATTGTATGCAACCCCCCTTACGTAAGCGCGATGGAATTCGAAAAACTGGAAAAAAATGTAAAGGATTATGAGCCGCGATTAGCGCTTTACGCAGGAACGGACGGACTGGATATTTACAGGAAAATTATTCAACAGGTTGACGCTTTTCTCAAAGCCGATGGAGCGTTAATGCTTGAAATCGGCTATGCCCAGGGACAAGCAGTCCACAAACTGCTTGAAGATACTGGTGTTTTTAGTGAAATCCGCATTGAAAAGGATTTTCACGACAACGACAGGATTGTAATTGCCCAAAAATCCCAAAAATAAAAAAATTATCTAATTTCTCATTTATAATGCCTTGCAACATCAGGACTTACAAAAATTATCCGTTTTTTTTGTAAAAATTTCTTGCATTTTATAGAGCCTTACCATATACTAATTGCAGATAGCTCCTATTTAGTTTTGGAGCTTAGAGAAGAGGAGGCGTGTATGAAAAAGGTTGTATTCTGGGCGGTGGGGACAATCGTCTTATTTCTTTTTACTTCCGCAGTCTTTGCGCATGATGGTGATATAGGAAGTGAAACGTTACCCATAGAGATAGATGTCATCGGTATAGAAGAAGACCTGGGAGAACACAGCGACCAAGATCCTTGGAAGGGCTGGGCTAACATATATGTGAAGAATATATGCAGCGAGGATTGGGGAGATTTTCATCTTCGCATTTTCAACATCTTCGGAGCTAACACGTATTTCTCCGAGGAATATCAGCCGCAATTGTATATCCGAACAGCGCCGCTAACCTGGGTGCTGCAGGAAGATTTGGTGCCTCAATGGAGCACCGACCATAAAGTCTTGGATCTGGAATATTACGACAACCCCATCGAGCAGAGTGATTGGGCAAAGTTCAGAGTATACACCGACAATACCACCGACCATTGCTCTCTATTCGTAATACTCGGCCATCCGACGCCCGTGCCGGAACCAGCCACAGTCGCTTTGCTGGGTCTGGGAGCTTTGGCTCTTTTAAGAAAAAGAAAATAATAAATTCACGTGGTTAATTTTAAAAGGCCCGGAATTCTTCCGGGCTTTTTTATGCGCTGTACTTTTAATAAGAAATGACGCAATTTGTTTTGTAACCACCGAGTTTTTTTCTGCCGGCCAATTCGGTAAGCTCTATCAGAAAAGATATGCCGGCGATTTGCCCGCCGATTTTTTCGATAAGTTTACAGGCGGCGGCCATTGTTCCCCCCGTCGCAAGCAAATCATCAACCATCAAAACTTTCGAGCCTTTTTTAACCGCGTCGCAATGAATCTGCAAAGTATCGGTGCCGTACTCCAAATCGTAGGTAATGCTTTCGGTCTTAAAAGGGAGTTTGCCCTTTTTGCGGATAGGCACAAAGCCGGTGTGCAGTTTTTCAGCGACGGCTGCGCCGAATATAAAACCTCTGGCTTCGACGGCGGCAACATACTCGATGCCTTTATCAATAAAGCCGGCACATAACGCATTGACCGCCGCTGAAAAAGCAACCGGGTCGGCCAGTAACGGAGTGATATCGCGAAACAGGATTCCTTTTTTAGGCCAGTCGGGAACGTCGCGGATGTAATCCTGCAGACGAATTGATTTTGCTGACATAATTCTCCCCTGTTTTGATTCGGTACGATTATTCAGGGTGGTCCATATTCATATATTCGTAAAGCTGGGTAAGGGCGCTGCGCTGAATCTGGCGTATTCTCTCGCGGGTAAGGCCCATTTGCTCACCGATTTCCTTAAGTGTCATCGGTTTGCAACCGTTGAGACCGTAATGACATTTGAGGACTTCGGCTTCCCGCGGGGCAATTTCACCGAGCAGCTTGAGGACTTTGGCCTGTTCTTCGGTAGCCACCAGTTCCTCTTCGGGAGCGGTCACATTATTGTCGGCGACAGTCTCTTCAAAAACCTGCTCGTCATCGGAGCCGTCACCTCCCGCGGTGTCTCTGACCGAACCGAGAATTTTAACAATCTGGCTTATCATTTTCGCGCGGTGCAGCGGCACGTGCATAATCTCAGCCATTTCTTCTACGTCAAGGCTTCTGCCAAGTCTGTTTTCCAGCTCTCTTAAGGTGTGCCGCCAGTGATTAATCAGCGCTACCATATAGGTCGGGACATGGACGGGCTGGATATTGCCCAGAAGGGCGCGCTTGATGCTTTGCTTTATCCACCAGGCAGCGTAAGTGCTGAAGCGTGTGCCGTGATTCGGGTCGAAGTAATCGACGGCACGAATCAGGCCGAGATTACCTTCCTCAATCAAGTCTCCGAGAGACATTCCGCGGCCGACATATCTTTTCGCAATATTAACGACAAGACGAAGATTGCTGCGGACAAGCAGTTCACGGGCTTGGGGGTCGTTATTTTCAACGATGCGTTTGCCAAGCTCGTGCTCTTCCTGCTCGGTCAAAAGAGAAGCTTCGTCGATTTCCTTGAGATAATCCTTAATGGTCGCGTCAAATATCACCATTCACTCCCGCCACACCGAAGTTCTTTCGACTTCGGCACAGGCCAACTGATTCCATATATTATTACGCAAATGCCGGTATTTTGCAAGGCAAACTACGTATGGAGTATCGACCAAATCGGCACATCAGTTTAGCTGACAAAAACAGCACTTAATGCAAAATCGAAACAACTGCAATTATCGGTCTTGTCAGCCGTACTAAATCTTTTGACGCAAAATATTTAAACCGGACGGACAGCCAAATTATACCTGTTCGCCTTGAACTTCCGTCTGCGGGGGCTGCTCCGGTTTTTCCTGCTCGCCTGAAATCTCCTGGGCATCGCTGTCCGAAAGAACTGTCTCAACGTCTTTCGGCTGGTGTTTCTGAGCCGATTCTGCTGCATGCTCCTCCGCTGCCCACTGCACACGGCGCAAACTCAAGCCGATTTTACGCGATTCGGTATCGACCCTTAGAATCTTGACCTCGATTTCGTCACCGAGCTTCACAACGTCCTGGGGCTTATCAATCTTGTGGTCGGCCAGTTCGGAAATATGAAGCAGGCCTTCGAGGTCCGGTTCAAGCTCTACAAACGCGCCGAAGTTGGTAATCTTGGTAACGGTACCCTTGATAATCTGGCCCGGAATGTATTTTTCGGGTATTGCGCGAACCCAAGGGTCCTCGGTCAACTGCTTGATACCAAGAGATATGCGGCGCTTTTCCTCATCTACTTCCAGAACAACGCATTTAATCTGCTGACCTTTTTGCAGAGCTTCGTTCGGATGGCTGTATTTCTTCGTCCAGCTAAGGTCGCTGACGTGTATCATACCGTCGATTCCCTCTTCGATTTCGACAAATGCGCCAAAATTCGTCAGGCTGCGTGCGGTCGCGGTGATGACAGTACCAACCGGGTATTTCTGACCGGCAAGCGTCCACGGGTTGGTTTCGGTTTGCTTCAGACCGAGGGAAATTTCCTGTTTTTCCTTGTTGACATTGAGAACTACAACTTCGATTTCGTCGCCTACGTTGAGCATTTCACTCGGATGAGCAAGTCTCTTTGTCCAGCTCATTTCGCTTATATGCACAAGACCTTCGATACCGTCTTCGAGCCGAACAAACACACCGTAATTCATCACGTTGACAACTTTGCCTCTGACCCTCGAACCGACCGGATATTTATTTTCAACGTTTTCCCACGGGCTCGGTGTCTTTTGCTTTAAGCCGAGCGATATTTTCTCGCTTTCCTTATCGACGCCGATAACCACACATTCGATTTCCTGGTCGAGATGGACAACTTCCGACGGATGCGAGATTCTGCCCCAGCTCAAATCGGAAATATGCAATAGGCCGTCGACGCCTCCCAAATCCACAAAGACACCGAAATCGGCGATGTTCTTGACAACACCCTTGCGGCGCTGCCCGGCCTCGATTTCAGCGAGAATTTTGTTCTTGCTGCTCTGACGCTCTTCCTCGATGAGTTTACGTCTTGATACAACGATATTTCTATTCTCAACATCAATCTTAAGAATCTTGCACTCGATTTCCTTGTCGATAAATCTGCTGATATCGCCCGGTTTTCTGATATCGACCTGCGAAGCAGGTAAAAAGACCGGCACTCCGATATCGACCAGCAATCCTCCTTTGATGCGTCTTATGACTTTGCCTTTTACAACATCGCCTTCCTTCTTTGTTGTGATGATATTTTCCCATCCTCTGATGCGGTCGGCCTTGCGCTTGCTCAACAGTATCAGGCCACCTTCGGAGTCCGTATCTTCGAGAAGCACTTCTATTTTAGTGCCCGGTGCAATTTCGTCGGGGCTGTCAAATTCACTGGCATCAACAACACCTTCGCTTTTCAATCCGACTTCGACAATAACATCGTTGCCTATCTGTGAAACTATCGTTCCGGCAAGAATGGCCCCGGGCAGCCGGGAATCCACTTTTTTCTTCAGAACTTCTTCCAAATACTGCGTTTCCTTCTCACCAAATAATTCACTTACCTGTTTTTCAATCTGTTCTGCCGACAGACCTAACTTGTTAGCTATGTTCTTATCTACCATAAATTTTGAAATTCCTTTGTGGAGTCTTGTTTGCAGCGTATTGACGCCCCACATTTACGCCAACAGCCGTTCGTGCGGCACCGCACGAACATAACTTCTTTAAGGTTAATCATTTATATAAAAACGCATTGGCATACGCAGCCAATGCGATACTACCTTGTAACGCATAAAGCCACATCAGGGCTTGTTTTCATCATAAGTTGTCAGATTTTCAACAAATTCGCTTATGACCCGTTGCGGTGTGGATGCTCCAGCCGTAACGCCGGCTACCTTTTTGCCGGAAAGAATGCTTTTACCAAATTCGTTCCAGTTTTGCAAGTGAAACGTTTGCGGATTATATTTTTTGCAAAGCTCCGCCAGTTTGCGGGTATTCGCGCTTTCCAGGCCCCCGAGAACGAACATAATATCCACTTTTTTGCACAATTCGACCGCCGCTTCCTGCCTTTTTATCGCTTCCTTGCACAAAGTATTAATTGCTTTTAATTCTGTAAATCCATGCTTTGTTATGGCAAAAAGCAGGCGGCTGAAATGTTCCAGACTTTGCGTTGTCTGGCAAACAATGCCCAATTTCCCCTCCGGTGGCAGCTTGTGCAAATCAGACTCATCCCCGATAACGATTACATTTTTGGCGCAGCCGACAACGGCCTTGACCTCGGGATGATTTTTGTCCCCGATAACGACAACCGTATAACCCTGCTGCTCAAGTTCGGTGGCAATTCTCTGCACGCGCTTTACCAGCACACACGTGGCATCGACGATATCAATTCCTTTGGCTTTTAGTTTTTCTATTTCACTCGGCGCAGCCCCATGCGAACGAATAAGAACGGTGCCGGATTTGACTTCATCGACATTTTCAACGGTCTTAAGTCCCTTCGCCGCCAACTGCTCGACAACGTCCTTGTTGTGAATAATAGGGCCGAGACTGTAGATGCTGCCCTTCTCGGCCAGTCTCTTCTCGGCCATTTTGATGGCGTTTTCAACACCGTGACAAAAACCGCATTTTTTCGCGACTATGACTTCCATATTTAATATTCGTAAGGTTTTTTATTATGCTTTATACGACAATAGCTCTGCATCTGCCGCATCGTATTCGTTAAATTTTCCGCAAGCTGCTCATCGCTGATGGCGCTGATTTCGTCCACTGTAATCGGTTTGCCGTATGTTACCACAATTTCCGAACCCGGTGAAAAAATCTTCTTGTGCCGGGGCCAGCACGCAAAAGCCCCGTCAATCACCACCGGCACTATCGCCGCGTTACCACGCCTGCACAAAAGCCCCAATCCGGATTTGAACGCCGCAATTTTGCCGTCATGCGTCCTTGTACCTTCAGGAAATAAACATACGCCGTGGCCTTCTTTAAGTTTGGCGATAACTTTTTTTATCGCACCCAAATCCGCCTCACCGCGCCTGACTGGAATTGCGTTGACGGACACAAGCAACGGGCCAAAAAACCAGTTTTTAAACAATGTGTCGCGCGCGAGAAAAAACAAAGGCCTGCCCGTCCTTATCCCGCAAAACAGCGGGTCGAGGAAGCTTTGATGGTTGCTTATCAGCACAATTGCTCCATCCTGCGGAATATTTTCAAGCCCGTAAAAACGTATCCGAAAAAACACCCTGCAGAAAATTCTGCACATATAGCGGGCTGAGCGAAACCATCTCATTTTAGGAAGCTTTTGCGGCATCTTTCACATAAGCTAAAAGTTTCTGCACGACTTGTTCGATAGTTAAATCTGTCGTATCGACAATAATAGCTTCGGCAGCAGGTTTGAGCGGCCCAACCGCCCTGTCGCGGTCTCGCTTGTCCCGTTGCTCGATATCTTTTTCTATCCGCTGCAAATTCACTTTCTCACCTTTGGCCTGCAATTCCGCGAATCTGCGCCTCGCTCTTTCCGCTACCGTTGCCGTCAGGAAAAATTTAATGTCTGCATCTGCAAAAGCGACCGTACCCTGGTCCCGTCCTTCGGTAACAATTTTTTCATGATTAGCTGCGAACTGCCTTTGCATCTCGACCAGTTTTTCACGAAGTTTGCCTACAGATGCAACATAGTGAACGTTCTCTGTTACTTCCGGCCTGCGTATTTCGTCTGTAACATCGACCCCGTTAACGCTGGACGTCATCACACCGTTTTTTATGCCAAAGGCGAATTTGCTCTTTTGCAGAATATCGAGCAGTTTGCGTTCATCGGCCATATCGATACCAACCTGCATCGCGGCGATTGTCACCGCGCGATACATCGCGCCAGTATCGAGGAAACTGGCCCCGATTCTTTCGGCAAGTAATCGCGCGATGGTGCTCTTGCCGCTGGCCGCCGGGCCGTCAATTGTTATTACAAGTTTCGCCAATAGCAACTACCCTGTTTTTGAAAATTATTTTGCCAGAGTTTTAACAACAATAAGGCTCGTATCATCAAGCTGCGGAGCAAGACCGACAAATCGCCGCCTGTAACCTAAAATATTGCGAATCATCTGTTCCGCAGAATCCGTGCTGAATTTTTTCGCAGTTTCGAGCATCCGTTCCCTCGTCCAGAACTCACCGTTGAAGTTTGTCGCGTCCGCCAATCCATCCGTGTAAAACATTAAACAATCGCCGCCTTTAAGCTGAATCGTCTCAATCTCATACTGGGCCTTGGAATCGACACCAAGCACAAGCCCGCCGGCATTCAATTCCTTCGTCTGCCCATCCCTTATAAGAATCGCAGGCTCGTGCCCGCAATTGCAATATGTCACCGTCCGCTTTTGAGCGTCTATAAACGCGTACAACAGCGTGATAAATTCACCGTCCCTGCATTCCCTGCACGCCGTCTTATTAAGTTTCGTGACAATGTCCCGTATAGATGGCTGGCCATCGACGCTGTCAGCATACGCCCGCAATGTCCCGCGAAACAAACTCATCATAATCGCAGCAGGAATACCTTTACCAATCACATCCGCAATCGCTACCGCGATTTTATTATCATCAATCTGCTGCAAATCATAGAAGTCGCCGCCGATTTCAAAACACGGAATATACGTCGCCGCGATATCAAGACCGGTTATCGTCGGGGCCTTTTGCGGAATCATCCGCCGCTGGATAATCCCCGCAAGGTGCATCTGCTCGGCAATGCGCGCGCCTTCGATGGCCTCGGTATAAAGCCTCGCATTTGTTATCGCTACCGCACACTGCGACGCCACCGCGCGGGCAATCGCGATATCCTCCTCGTTAAAGCGTTTCGGCTTGGGACTATAGAGCCGCAAAACACCGATAGGTTTATTCCTGAACACCATCGCAACCGTAAGCTGGCTTACAAGTCCTTCCTTTATCGTCGCTTCCTTGAACCTGACTCGCCTGTCGGCTCGCATATCGTCAATCACGACCGCCTGTCCCGCGAACGCCGCCTTGATAACAGGGTCATCCTTCAGGATAACTCCCTTTTTGCGGTATTCCTCGCTCAGACCATACGTGCTTCGCATCTTCAGATTGCCAGCCTCTTCGTCCAAAAGCCGAATCGAGCACGCCTTGACCCCCGTAATCTTGACCGCCGCTTCAGCCAGCTTATCCAGCACCTCCTGCAAAGAAAATCTCCCCGCCACCAGCGTGCTTAACTGGTAAATCTGCTCAAGCGAACCAATTTGTTTATCCATCCTTTTTTCCATTATGAACCTAAGGCAAAATGTCGAATAATTATACGGCAAGAACCGCTGCGCGTGAACTGTAAATTCTTAGGGTCTCCCAGCTTGCACCGGAAAATGCCCCGTGCTAATATGATTGAAGATTATGGGCCAAACAGCCAAACATATAATTTTTTCAGGCCGCGTACAGGGTATCGGCTTTCGCTTTACTGCTTTTAACATCGCCAACCGATACGAACTGGCAGGCTTTGTCCGAAACCTGCCCGCTGGAACCGTCGAAATGTTAGCACAGGGAAACCCTGACGACATCACAAACTGCATCCGCGACATTCAGGAATCCTTCACCGGCTACATTACCGACACAAACATCGAAGATACCACCCCCGACCCCCAATACAAATCCTTCAAAATCACCTTTTAGTCGGTGCTATTTTTTTAAAAATAAGCTTCCCGGGAGCTGTTTTATCAGGCCTTTAAGCTGCAACGAAACTAAAGCGGCGTTGACATCGCCCGCTGATAAATCAGCCTGCTCAATAATTTGTTCAACGTGCACCGGCTCTTTGTCTAAGCAATCGTAAACAAACCGTTCGCCTCTGCTCAAATTGAGTTTCGATACGTCGAACAAAGGCGCATCCATTTCATCGGCGGCTTGTGCAGCCGCTAACGAAGTATGCGTTTGAATTTCCCTGCCGATATAGCCAAGTGCCTCGGTGACGTCCTCGACGGACTCGATAAGTTTGGCGCCGTTTTTTATCAACTGGTGCGTACCCTTGCTCGCGGGTGAATCAATCCTGCCCGGCACCGCCATCACCTCACGGTTATTTTCCAGCGATGCCCTTGCCGTAATTAACGCGCCGGAACGCAAGTCCGCTTCGACGACAATCGTCCCAAGAGACAGTCCCGCTATTATTCTGTTGCGGGTCGGAAAATTTTCCGCTAATGGTTCGTACTGCAGAGGCAGTTCGCTAACGCAGGCGCCGTATTCGCAAATAAGCTCGAAAAGCTTTTTGTTTTCAGGCGGGAAAATATTAGCCAGACCGCAACCTTGCACCGCGATGGTGCGCCCTTGCGCGGACAATGCGCCCTGATGGGCGGCGGTATCTATCCCGCGGGCCATCCCGGAACAAATTGTGAAACCCGCCGACGCCAGCAAATGAGCCAATCGCGCCGCCTGCTCCTGCCCGTAAATACTGCACCTTCGGCAGCCGACCATCGCGACAGAGATATTGTCCGATTTATCGAGCGACCCTTTTACATAAAGCACTGGTGGCGGGTCATAAATCTTTTTCAACAGTGTCGGATAACGCCCATCTTCGAAATTAATAATCCAGACACCAAGTTTGTCAGCTAACTCAAGCTCGGCAGTTGCGTCGAATTTGTCACGTGTTCGGACGATTTTTTCCGCCGTCTGCGTACCAATGCCGTCAACTCTGGTCATTTCGCCGACCGAAGCGCCTAAGCAGCGGTCTACTGAACCGAAATGCTTCAGAAGTTTCGAAAAAGTAACAGGCCCAATACCGTCGGCCCTGATTAACTTGAGCGATTTTTCTATATCGCTCGAATGATTTTGGCCTCGTGCCATTTATAAGATTTGCCTCATCTGACTTTTTACGTTCAATTCCGTGAATTCTGCCTTCCATTGGAATCCACCCGGACTTTCTGGTAATTCGCTTCGATAGAATTTAATTCTTCCTCCAAAGCCTTTACGTTCAGTTGCAAGTCGGGATATTTTTTCGCTAACTTAACAAGGGTTGCAAACTCACTCCTCGCCGCGCGCAGAATACCCAGCGCTTTAGGGGCCGGCATAGGCTCTCTGGTCTGTTTGATTTTCAGGTCTATGGACTTGAGAATCCTGTTCAACTGGCCGTTCGCCCTTTTCAATTCCCTGCCCGCTTCCTCGATTGTATAATCAAATCTCACTTTTGCGATGTCTGCATCGAGGTCGCGCAAAACCTGCTGCTGTGAGTCCGCCAGCTCATCGGCGATTCCGCACTCAACCGCCTCCCTGACAGTCAACGTCAGAAGCGAATCTTTCTTGTTCCATATCCGAACAACCTGCTGGTCGGGCTGCCTGTTAGCAGGGTCGATAAAATTTCGCGAGTACGACTCTATAACTTCAATAACTTCGGTGTCCTTATCAACCATCGCCCTCGCGAGCAATCCGGGCCGGTGATTTTTTTCAGCCAGTGACGCAAGATATGCCCGCCAGGCGGAGTTGAATTTTTCAGCAATATCTTTGCCGTATACATCCGCAATGGCCTGAGGCTGTCCCGTGCTGGAAATCGTGACCGTCGCCGCCGCTCCTATGATTGTATCGCTGGCCATGTAAATTTTGTCGCAGGCCAGCGCAACAGCGACACCCGCTGAAACTGCACCACCGAATTGGCCGCCTTTGACATATGCTATCACCCGACAATTGGCGGTATTGGAAATTGCGCTGCAGATTCGCTGGGCGTAGTCGCACCTGCCACCGGGTGTATCTATCTGAAGCATGATGAACAAGGGCCCCTCATGCACCGCCTGCTCTATCGCCCGCTCGAAAGCCGCCGTTTCAATTTCGTACATAATCGGCCCTTCGAAAGTCAGCACTACTACCTTGTTGTTCCTGCCGATTTTGTCCGGCACAACGGACCATTCGACCAGGTTAAGTTCAACGAGACCTTTTTCCTGTGTTCGGACGACAGCTTTGTTGTTTTTAACCAGAAGTGTGGCAAAACCATGCAGAACTTCGCCCGTTTGCCGATTGGTAAAAGTATCAGCCCAGCAGGTCGCAGCCAAAATAAATACCGGCAGCAATATCGCCAAAATCCCTGCCTTTAATCTTCCAAAACCTGTTGGCAACTTTTTCCCTCCCGATAAGTTCATCAACTCATGAATCGCAATTTCGCCTGACCGATAAGATAAAAGCTCCCTGTAATGCAAATCAGGTCTTCACCGCTGACGGCGCTTTTTGCAAGATTCAGCGCCTCGCCGAGACTTGAGGCGCACTGGCACATTTTGCCGCACATTTCGTTGTACAATTCGGCCAGCTTCTCAGGCGACATCGCCTTGACCGAATTGCTGCGGGTAAAGACCACTTTGTCGGCGCCGTACTGGAGTTGCGCAAGCATTCCTTTGACATCCTTGTCTTCGTTGCAGCCGAAAATGACCACCATTGAATCGTAGGGAATGCTCTGACCGATGGCCTGCATCAGGGCCTCGATACTCGCGGCATTGTGGGCGCCATCGATTATGACCCGCGGATTGGTGGAAATCACTTCCATCCGTCCGATGAGGGAAACTTTTTCGAGTCCCGCCACCGCTTTTTCGTTATCGATTTTGTAACCCTTCGCTTTCAGTTTATCGAGCATGGCAAGGGCCAGTCCGCAATTGATGGCCTGATGCTTGCCATGCAGCGGCACTCGCAAATGCTCGAATTTGCTCGTCGGTGTGGTAAGGCAAATCCTGTTGTGCGGGCCATGCTCGCGAGAGGTTTCGAACCTGAACGAAAAATCCATGTCCCTGCCGGTAACAAGCAAAGGCGCTTTGACGGCATCGGCCTGTGTTTTCAATACACGCATCGCGTCCGGATGCTGCTGGACAGTAACAATGGGAACGCCTGCCTTGAATACCCCTGCTTTTTCCTTCGCGATGCTGGTGATGTTGTCACCGAGTTGTGCCTGATGGTCTATGCTCAGGCTCGTAATGCCGATTATTTCAGGGGTAATAACGTTGGTGCTGTCGAGCCTGCCGCCAAGACCGGTTTCGATTACCGCAACATCCACTTTTTCATCTGCAAAATGCATAAACGCAAGCGCAGTCATAAATTCGAAGAAGCTCGGTGGGTCGGTCGCGGCAATTTTCTCAACAGGCGCATAAGCGCGGTTCAATAAAGCCAGCATCTTCTGCTCGCTAATCATATCGGAGTTGACCGCTATACGCTCGTGAAGGTTTATAACATGAGGTGATGTGTACAGGCCGACTTTATAGCCGTTAGCCTCAAGCATTCTCGCCAGCATGGTAGCGGTAGAACCCTTACCTTTTGTGCCGGCTATATGCACTGTGCGAATTTTTTTGTGCGGATTGCCAAGCAAAGAAAGCAGTTTTTCCATTCGGGCAAGACTGAACATATCGGTATTGTATCGCGGGGGCTTTTCCTTTTCGTAGTCAGTCCGGTTTAACAAATAGGCAACAGCCTGACGGTAGCTCGAAAAAGGCTTTCGCGACTTGACTGTCGCGAGCTTGGAACCGCGTTTTTGAGTCTTTTTCTTCCGAGTAGTCGCAATCTTAACCATAAAATATCAATGATACAACAAAAGCACATTCAAGTCAATGCCCATAAACCCAAAATAGCGGTCAAAATTCGCGATTTTGGCTAATTACAGGGCATAACAATCGGCAAATCCGAAAGTTACATAAAAATTAGCCTCAGCCCCCTAAAAACATGCAAACTTCCAAATTGTATTAGCTAAACTGAAGTAAAAATTAAAAAAACTTATATTGACATCGATTTCGTATTTCCCACTTTAGCCGTAGGCCAATTGTAGAACAAGTAAGTAAAATTTTTGGAAAAGCAAAAATCTGTTATGCTCTCACTATGAATTCACTCCGCTAAAATGCGCGGGCTACATATTTTTATCCGTGCGGCAGTGAAAATCTGCCTAAGAATGGCCCTTTTAAATTAACTTACACGTTATATTGAAAAACCCTTAGACATACTTTCGTTTTTTTGGTAAAAAAGTACGCCTATGGAAACTCTAAAAGTAAAAAAAGAACATATCTGGGAATTTAACTTAAGCAACCTCGAAGACCTGCGAAAACTGGCTGAATCGCTGTCTGTAAAAATTGACGCTATCGAAGATGTATCCATACTCGCTGAGCCGGTCAAGTTCGGTAAGCTTACCATACCTAATTCACTGGCGGTTCATCCGATGGAAGGCTGTGACGGTGACAGCAGCGGCAGGCCGGGGCGTTTGACAATCAGACGATACGAAAGGTTCGCCAAGGGCGGAGCGGGACTGATTTGGGCAGAGGCGACAGCGGTTGTTCCCGAAGGCAGAGCCAATCCGAGGCAACTATGGCTTCACAACGACAGTAAACAAACCTTCGCGGATACGATAAAAATGATGCGCACCGTCGCCACTGAAAGTATGGGGCCGGGACACAGACCTGTAATCGTCGCGCAACTGACTCATTCAGGCAGATACAGCAAACCAGTGGGGGTAGCTGCACCGATAATTCCGCAACGCGACCCCTACCGTGACGGGCTCGTACCGCAGCTAAAGCCGAATCCGAACGCAAAGAGCAAAATACCGGAAAACTTCCCCTTAGTGACAGATGAATATCTCGATAATCTCCAGAACGCATATGTTGAAGCCGCGAGACTGGCTTTCGAGGTTGGTTTTGACGCCGTGGATATTAAATCCTGTCACGGGTATTTGATTAACGAGCTTTTAGCCTGTCACAATCGCCTTGGCAAATATGGCGGCTCATTCGAGAACCGCACAAGATTTCTGCTTGAGGTGATTGATAAAATCCACAAAGAACTCGGTGAGGATAAATCTGTTGTCACAAGACTTGGCATTTATGACGCGATACCATATCCGTACGGCTGGGCCGTCGACAAAGATGATTACACTGTACCAGATTTAACCGAACCGAAGAAATTAATCGCGCTATTGCGCCAGCGAGGTGTGAAGTTAATTAACATCACCATCGCAAATCCGTACTACAATCCGCACTTCGGAAGACCCTTCAACGAACCAATCGTCGGTGGTTATGACGAACCGGAGCATCCTTTAATCGGCGTGGCCCGGCTGATTAATCTGACAGGCCGGATACAAAAAGAATTCCTCGATATGGCGTTTGTCGGCACAGGCTATAGTTGGCTAAGGATCTTGATGGCCAACGTGGGAGCGGCAAACAAAGCCAATGGCCTTATCACTCTGGTCGGTGGCGGGCGAATGGGCTTCGCCTATCCTGATTTTCCAAAGGACATTGTAACCAAAGGCAAAATGGACCCCGAAAAAGTATGCGTCGCATGCAGCGGCTGTACACAGATAATGCGGGATAACGGCGTTACGACCGGCTGTGTCGTCCGCGACAACAAGGTTTACGGCCCGATATATATGCGAGGCAGGATGCGCGACAGGGACAACCTGCTAAGGCTTGCCGGTACATGCCGACAATGCCAGGAACCGACCTGTCAGTTGGCCTGTCCCGCGGGCATTAACATCCCGAAATTTATTTACCAGTTTCTCGAAGGCGATGAAAGAGGCGCTTACGAAACAATCAGGCAGGCAAATATACTCCCGGAGGTTTGCGCATGGCTTTGTCCCGTCGAGCAGCAGTGTGTCGGTAAATGCCTGCAGGGATTTATCGGTGACAGCCCACTGCCTATACCGGACATTCAAAGGTATCTGGCGGAAAAAGCAAATAAAGAAGGATGGTCAAAACTGAGAATTCCCACAACCACGACAGGCAAAAAGGTCGCGGTAATCGGCGCAGGACCTGCCGGCGTCGCCTGCGCAGCTAAACTGCTCGAAGCAGGTCACACGGTAACAATCATCGATAAATCAAGCGAGTTCGGTGGGATGGTCGAAGCCGTTATACCGCCCGACAGGCAAAGCACCTCACTCGAAAATGAAATCGCCGCCATATTCAAAGATATTCCCAAAGATAGATTGATTCTACGTTTCAATACGGAATTAACTCCTGCCTACAACCTTGACACGGTCCTTGCGGAAACATTCAATGCGGTATTTATCGGAATGGGCCTGCCCAAAGCAGTAAGCAGCGAAATCGAACCGGTCAGTTGTGAAGGCTTATGGAACGCTCTTGATTTCCTATCGGCCGCAAGACAGCATAAACTGAATGTTAAGGGTAAACGCGTGGGCGTAATAGGCGGCGGAAATACCGCCATGGACTGCGCCGTTACAGCAAAATGGGAGGGAGCTAAAGATGTTTATGTAATATATCGCAGGTCGTTCGCCGAAATGCCCGCATGGAGCGGTGAAAGAGACCGCGCGATGAACGAAGGCGTGCATTTTCTGATTTTGACCCAGCCCGTCGGCTTTAGTGCCAAAGACGGCAAATTAGTCGGCATCAAGGTTTGCCCGACGCAGCTCGGTGACCCAGATTTCTCAGGCAGGCGCAGACCCGAACCTATTAGGTCAAGCACTTATGAGCTTGATATGGATATCGTGGTCGAAGCCATCGGACAAAAATCACCGCAGCAGCTCGCGAAAATCCTGCCAGGTGTGGAACTGACCAAGGGTTTGATTAAAACGAAGGAAAACTCATTCCAGACTTCACGTGAAAAAGTTTTCGCAGGCGGCGATATGATCCGTGGCGCCGCGACGGTGGTTCGCGCCGTTGCCGACGGAATGGCCGCTGCGAAGGAAATTGATAAACTTCTAAGGCAATAATTTTTTACAGAGGGTTCAAAAAATGGCACAGCGACCGGTAGCAATAATTACAGGAGGCAGCCGCGGTATCGGGCGGGGTATCGCGCTGGAACTGGCAAATCTCGGCTTCGATATTGTAATAGCTCACTTCGATTTCGACACGCAGGGCAAACCCGACGAAAAGAAGGGGCTTGAAACACAAAAAGAAATAAAGGCCCTCGGCGCAAAATGCGAGGTCCTCCGCGCCGATGTAAGTAATCCGAAGGACCGGACGGCGTTGGTGAACCTCGCCAAAAGCAAATTCGGCAGATGCAACATGCTGGTTAATAATGCCGGTGTCGCGCCGTCGAAACGGTTGGACATCCTCGAAGCAACGGAAGAAAGTTACGACCGCGTAATGACTATCAATCTCAAAGGTCCTTACTTCCTCACACAATTAGTCGCCAACTGGATGATTGAACAGAAAAAGGCAAATCCAAACACCGCTTTTAGAATTGTAAACACAAGCTCAATCTCGGCCTACACCAGCAGCACAGGACGCGGCGAATACTGCTTAAGCAAAGCCGCTATAAGTATGATGACAATGCTTTATGCCGACAGGCTCGCCGAATTCGGCATAGGCGTTTTCGAGCTTCGCCCCGGCATCATCGCCACCGATATGACCAGCGTGGTGAAAGAAAAATACGACAAACTCATTAGCGAAGGACTGACCCCCATTAAACGCTGGGGCCAGCCGGAAGACGTCGCAAAAGCGGTCGGCGCCATCGCCGAAGGCAGGCTTGATTTTTCGACAGGTCAGGTTATTAATGTTGACGGTGGTTTCCACCTCAGAAGACTATAGGAGTAAAAGATGAATATCAAAAGCGTAGTAGAAACAATTTTAAGAGACAGCCTCATTCTTGTTTTCAACGAAAACAAACTTGATATTGTTAAGACCGCGCAGGCCCTGCAAAAAGCGGGCGTCAATAATATGGAAGTTACCTGCCGCATACAAAAACCGCTGGAAAAATTAAGCAGGCTTCGCAAAGAACTGCCCGATTTCGTTGCAGGCGCGGCCAGCCTCGTCGATTTTCCGGGGATGTTAAATGTTTTCAACAAGGCCCACGCCAGCGACCCCCTGCCTTCAGTGGATGATGTTGTAAAAGCTGGAACCTGCTTCCTCGTTTCACCGGCAAATTTCAGCGACGCGACCTACAAAAAATACGCTGGCAAAATCGCTATCGTACCCGGTTGCGGCACAACAACGGAAGTCGTCGACCAGTTTTCAAAAGGCGCCAATTTGTGCAAGATTTTCCCCGCCAAGGAACTCGGTGGCCCTGCTTTTGTAAAAGCGATTGACCCGGCGATTCATAAAACAATCAGCCTGATACCAACGGGCGGCACCAACGCGAGCAACATAGGCGAATATATCGATGCCGGCATTTTAGCTCTCGGCGGCTCATTCAGTATGATTGAAAAAGCTACCTTCAAGAAAATCGTCGATGAGCAGAACTATGATTTGCTGGCAGACGAATTAGCGAAGATTAAAAAGCTCATTGATGACGCCCGCGCAAAAAAATGGCCGACCATTAATTTCGCAACCGTTACGCTGGAACAGATTAGCAAGACAACCGGCAGAAATTTCAATATTTAAAAAATTAAGCGAAAAAATATGAAGACAAAAAAAATCGGCAAACATACTGTCACTATTCATAATTACAGTACGGTCATAGTCGGCGCGGGCGCAGCGGGTATGAACTGCGCCGTACATCTCTATGAATTTATGCGCCAGAAAAATGTCGCTGACCCCGCAACTAAAATCGCTATTCTAACAGCAGGCATAGGCCTCGGCGCATCGCGGATGAGCGGTTCAGACAAGCAGACTTATTATAAGATGGGGACAAGCCCCGACGTTGCCGACAGCGCCGCGGATTTCGCAAAAACGCTTCAGGCGGGCGGATGCTGTCACCGTGATTTGTCGCTCATCGAGGGAATCGGTTCGCTCCGCGAATTTTACCATCTCGTCCAGGTCGGTGTCCCCTTCCCGCACGACAAAATGGGAACTTACATCGGTTATAAAACCGACCACGACCCCTATGAGCGCGCTACATCAGCAGGCCCCAAGACCAGCAGATTTATGAGCGAATGTCTGCAGGCGCAGGTAAAAAATTACGGCATAAAAATTTTCGATAATCAGGAAGTCGCGCAACTGCTGACCATCGGCGGTGGAAAAAATAAAAGAATCGCTGGTATCGTCGCCATAGATAAAAGGAAAATCTCCAAATCGAGCTACGCAGTAAATCTTTATCTGGCCAATACAATAGTCCTTGCCTCGGGCGGGCCGGGCGAACTTTACGAAACAAGCGTCTATCCGCTGGGACAAGTCGGTATTCACGGCCTCGCTTTCGAGGCGGGACTGGCTGGTGAGAACCTCACTGAATCGCAGTTCGGACTTGCCAGCACCAAATTCCGCTGGAATGTTTCGGGAACATATATGCAGGTCGTCCCCCGGATTTTCAGTACTGACGCCGACGGCAAAAACGAACGTGAATTCCTCACGGACTTTTTCCCCACAATGAGCAAGATGGCGACTGACATCTTTCTCAAAGGCTACCAGTGGCCATTCGACCCCCAGCGAATCGAGAATCTGCAATCGTCCCTCGTTGATGTCCTCGTATTCAACGAAAATCAGAAAGGTCGCCGCGTCTTTATGGATTTTCTCAAAAATCCGGTCCCGGGCCCGAATATGAATGACTTCAACCTTAATGACCTTGAACCGGAAGCGCTCACCTACCTGCAAAAAGCCGGCGCCCTTCAGGCAACTCCAATCGAACGGCTTGAACACATGAACCCGCTGGCGATTGATATTTACAAGGAACACGGAATTAATCTCTATCGCGAGCCTCTCGAAATATCGGTCTGCTCCCAACATAATAACGGCGGCTTCGCAATTAATAAATGGTGGGAATCGAGCATTCCGAAAACCTTCGTCATCGGTGAAATGGCCGGAAGTCACGGTGTCAAACGCCCCGGTGGTTCAGCGCTAAACGCCGGCCAAACCGGTGGCCTGCGCGCCGCGGAATACATTGTCAATGTTTACGGTGCGGAAATCGCCGACTACGGCAAAAAGATGGGCGAAATTGAAAAACATCTAAAAGCCCTCCTCGCCAAACTCGCCGCCATCTCAGGCGGAACACAAACCGCCAATGAGGTAATAAAGGACATCCAGCATAGAATGACCGTTTCAGGCGGGCACATCAGGCAAATCGACGACGCCCGAAAGGCCCTGACCGACGCAATTACTCTCTACAGGGTAATTCAAAAGAACGGTCTGAAATTAAACAGCATCAAGGAACTTCCGCTCGCGATACAGGCAAGCCATCTGTCGCTGGCAAGCGTCGGCTACCTCAAGGCAATCGTCGAGCTGCTCCGCCAGGGCAGCGGCTCACGCGGTTCGCACCTTGTTTTGGCCGAAGACGGAATCCAAATCCATCCGGATGTCATCGATAAGGCGACAGGAAAGCCTCTGAAGTTCAAACCCGAAAACCAGCAGTTAAGAAATACTATACTGCGGGTTGAATTCGATAAGAAAGAATCGGATTTATTCCACTGCGAAAATATCGCTCCAAGACCAACGCCAACGGAGCGAAAAGCATTCGAACCTGCATGGCAGGATTACAGAGAAGGAAAAATTTACGAGGATTAATGTATAATTTTTCTTAAGGAGATAAGTTGTGGCTGGTATGAACATCAAACCAAAATCACAGTGCAAGTATGACATCGTCTCGTTGGGCGAAATTATGGTAAGACTCGACCCGGGTGAGGGAAGAATCCACACCTCGAGGGTCTTTAAGGCCTGGGAAGGCGGCGGTGAATACAACGTCGCAAGAGGCCTCAAACGCTGCTTCGGCAAAGACGCCGCCGTCGTTACCGCCATTGTTGATAACCCCGTCGGCAGACTGCTCGAAGACCTGATTTATCAGGGCGGTGTCAATATGGAATACGTCAAATGGGTCCCCTACGACGGCATCGGAAGAAAAGTCCGCGTCGGCCTGAACTTCACCGAACGTGGCTACGGTGTCCGCGGCGCCGTCGGCTGCTCAGACAGGGCAAATAGCGCCGCCTCGCAACTGAAAAAAGGTGACATCGATTGGGAAAAAATCTTCGGCAAGGACGGCACCCGCTGGTTCCACACGGGCGGAATCTTCGCCGCTCTTTCAACAACAACGCCGGACGTGATTATTGACGCCGTAAAGACCGCGAAAAAATACGGCACAATGGTCTCTTACGACCTCAACTTCCGCGCTTCATTGTGGAAGGATATCGGTGGTGAGGAAAGGGCAAAGGAAGTCAACCGCATAATCGCCTCATACGTGGACGTGATGATTGGCAATGAGGAAGACTTCACGGCAGCACTCGGCTTTAAAGTCGAAGGTCTCGACAAAGGCTATTCCAAACTCGACCCGACAAACTTCAAGAAGATGATTACCGAAGCCGCCAAAGCGTTCCCGAACTTTAAGGCCGTCGCCACAACCCTGCGCAACGCAAAGACTGCTACCAGGAACGACTGGGGCGCGGTTTTGTATTACGATGGCCAATTTTACGATGCGATACTAAGACCCGATTTGGAAATCCTTGACCGTGTAGGTGGCGGTGACAGCTTCGCCTCTGGCCTGATTTACGGGTTCCTCGAAGGAAAAGCCCCGCAGGACACCGTGAACTACGGCGCGGCCCACGGGGCCATTGCTATGACAACCCCCGGTGACACCACTATGGCAAGCCTCAAGGAAGTCGAAAAACTTATGAAAGGCGGCGGCGCAAGAGTCGACAGGTAAAAAAACAAAATCACAAATACAAGGAAGTTTTTTAAGGATGAAAATATGGCAGAAGCGATGACACAGACTGTTAGTAAGAAGGACATGATATTAACGCTTGCGGCGGCATTGCTCGGCTGGATGTTCGATGGCTTTTCGATGGGACTCTTCCCCCTTGTCGCAAGACCTGCCCTGCGGGAAATGTTAGGCGCAAACGCCACAGCGACCATCGGCACATGGATTGGCAACATCATCGCCGGCTTTCTCGTCGGTGCAGCAGCGGGCGGCATTCTTTTCGGTTGGCTCGGTGACCGCATCGGACGCGTAAAAGCAATGGTATTGGCTGTTATGACTTATGCCACCTTTTCCACGCTGTGCGTCTTCGTTGCCGCTCCCTGGCAATTGGCTCTATTGTGGTTCTGCGCTTCGCTCGGTATGGGCGGTGAATGGTCGCTCGGTGTCGCGCTGGTTATGGAAACCTGGCCATCCGGTTCGAGGGTCCTGCTCGCAGGCCTTATCGGCGCAGCCGCAAACGTCGGATTTCTTACGATAGCGCTTATCGGATTGACCCTCGTTAAAGTGATAGACCAGTTGGGACCCGTCCTGATAAATATTGGCCTGCCGCAGGCCTGGGCCGATGCGCTCGTGGCCAATTCCGGCTGGCGATTCATATTGCTGCTCGGTGCTTTGCCTGCCCTTGTCGCGCTTTTCATTGTGCTTTTTGTACCCGAATCGAAAAAATGGCAGCATGCCGCCGCCGGCGCTCCAAAAAATAAAATTTCGGATATCTTCAAAGGCCACACCGGCAAATTGGCCATCCTCGGGGCGGTAATAAGCTCCATCGCACTTTTGGGAATGTGGGGTTCTGCCCAGTGGATACCAATCTGGGCAGACAAGCTCGGTGGCCCCGCCAGCAGGTCGCTGGCACAGGTTTGGTTGGCTATTGGCGCCATCACTGGCTGCATCATCGGTTCCTATATGGCCAAATGGACCAGCCGTCGCTGGGCATATTTCATCCTCTGCCTTTGGTCCCTCGGCTCCTGTGCGTATCTGTTCAGGGTGCCGATGGAATTCGGCAAGTTGTACCTGTTTCTCGTATTTTTCGCCGGCGCTGCTACTGCCAGCTTTTTCGGCTGGCTGCCCCTGTATCTGCCGGAACTTTTCCCGACCCGCATTCGTGCGACCGCGCAGGGTTTTGCTTTCAACTGCGGCCGCGTCTTCGCCGCCGCTGGTACGCTCGTCGCCGGTGGCCTTTTGAATTACTTCAATGAAGATTACGCCCGTATGTGCGCGGTTATCACTCTCATTTTTATCCCCGGCTTATTTGTCATCTGGCTCTGCCCCGAAACCAAAGACCGCCCCCTGCCGGAATAATTTTCTTCATTGCGAGCATAAGCGAAGCAATCCCGCTTTGCGATTGGCCGCGCCACCTGTGGTCGGCAATGTTTAAATTGAAAGCCGGTGGCGCCAGAACCGACAGATAAAAAACCAAAACCCAAAAAACACAAAGAGGCAGGATAATCTTATCCTGCCTCTTTTTTTATTATCTGAAAAATCAAACAGTGCCGAAAAAGCTGCTAAGGGCAACTTTCTTTTGCTTTTATCGATAATCGCGAGGATAATATTTTTAAGAATGCTGTTAGGAGGTCATTTATGGCCAATCATGATGACGTATTTACACCACCAGATTCCTGGCTCTCACCGCTCAGCAAGTTGACTAGCGAAGTTGATTTGTTCAGTAAGCATATTACTGACATAACGACTATGGTCAACCATAACTTGGAAATTGGGCAAATTAATGCGATATCAAACACGATGCCCGACTTGAACAAGCTCTATGCAGAATCTGTTAACATTTCATCTATAATGACACGTGTCGAAAACCTTACGGCAATTGTCGACACACCTTCATCGCTCCTATTAAACAATCAGAAATCGGCTTTTCTTTCCTCCGATTTAGTTATTGGCTCGACGGGTTCAATCTTGGCCTCTGCGGCATCAATGGCTGCCACCATTCGCAGTGCTACGGGAGACCTCTATACCACCTATAAAGATAAAATGAACATCTTAGGCGAGGATACCCTGAGCCATCTCGCAATCTCCGATCAGTCCTTGACCTATTCGTTGCAAAATAACCTTTATGCTTTAGGAGATAAACTTCAAAGCAACGTGTCGACCTTTAATAGTCTGATAGACACATCTCTAATAACGTCACACCTCAACGCAGAGATATTTACCCAACCCATAAAAGCTGCCAATCTTTACATGGCTAATGTGAGCCAATCGTTCAAAACGCTGAATTTATTATCTGCTAAAGTCTATGATGATCTGATTACCTCACAATCGATCTGTGCAGATAGCTTTCTTTTCAAGGCGCCTACTGTCGAACCATATGCTGCAATGCGTGCTACTTCTGTTCTTGCGGGTTTTGATGATGAGACACTTGATAAGCTTTGCATCGAAAGCACTGATACACTTCTAGATGAATTAGGCGATGAACTTGAGTTGCGATTACAGAATGTAAGCCCGGAACTGGCAGGGGTTTATATAGAGAGCATTGAGGCGCTAAAGTCAGGCCACCGCGGATGGATTCGTCACGCAGGCGTATCTTTAAGAACTTTGTTCGACCACTTGCTGCGGCGTTTGGCCCCCGATTCAGATATAAGTTCATTTTTTGAAGATCCAGAAAGCAACAAGATCGACGGGGAGTTTAGCCGGAATGCGCGGCTTCGTTATATATTCCGCGAAGTCGCTACTGGATCGTACTCCAAGATGGTAGAACAAGATATCAAACTCGCTGAAGCAACGTTTTTCCCTTCAAATGATATAGTACACAAGCTATCACCACCTCTCTCCGAGAAACAAATGAAAGTGTTTTTCCGCCGTATTCAAGGGTCTGTGTCTGTTGTCTTAGAAGCAGCAGGCTATTGATACTCTTGCAATTCAAGCTTGTTTCCCGCCTCCGTATCATTTTCCCCATTATTTTGCAGACAAATCTTGCAGTTTATTTCTTGAAAATCCGTCTGTTGAGAATACAATTAGCCTACAATAGAAAAAAGAAAGGATATTTTGATAGCATCAAAAATAAATGATTGGCCCACCTTTCCGTATGAATTGAAAGGAGATGTCAGTGCTTCGTAGACACTTTGACTATATTGAGAAATTAATCCTTGCTCAATCAAGTATAGTAGACGAAGCAGGCCATGCAATTCATAAAGGAACACCACGAGAATATTTCATAAAAGACTTCTTAAGCAACCATATCGGCAAACGAGTTGCATTTGGAACCGGTGAGATAATAGATGCAAATTCACAGCCAGGCGATAAGAGAAATCAAATAGATATCGTTATCTATCGACCAGATTACCCAAAGCTAAACTTAGGTGGTGAAATAAATGTATTTCTTGCCGAATCAGTTATAGCTACAATAGAAGTAAAATCGCTATTAAATGAAGAAACACTTAAAAACAGCATTGAAGTCGCAAATAAAATTAAGAAGTTAAATAGAGAAACACCCCATATCAGAATGGGGTATGTTCCACCAAGTATTGTTAGTTATGTAGTCGCTTACGATGGCCCCGCAAGTATGCAAACTATTTATGGCTGGCTTAATGACATCCATAAGACAAGCGGAATTACTCTTCCCGACTTACCGGCAGACCGAAAAAGAAGATCATCTGTTGCTTGCCCTTCGGTTGACGGCGTATTTGTCTTGGGCAAAGGTTTTTTATATTTTGACAATACGTTTACTGGATATACAAGCAATGAGATCCACAAACAACATCCCGATACAAAGTGGATTTATGCTGACTCAGAATCTGGGAATGCATATCTACTTTTCATTTTTTTAACGAGTATCGTTAGTAGCTTTTTAACTTGTCTACCGAGCTTAACTCCGTACCTGAAGGGTGCTAATGTGCAACTCAAATGGGGCAATTAAAAAACAATTCTTAAAGGCGAAATCCACGCATTTTAAAAATCAATCGAGGACCTGGATGCGGATGTTTTTGAAGCGGACTTTTTTAACTTCGTTCGTTTTGATTTTGTGCACCTGCAGGCCGATGAAGCCTTTGATTGCCCTAAAATCAATCGCTTCGACCGCCTGTACGCCGTTTATCCATGTCCGAATCATATTGCCCTTGGCTTCAAGACGAATAGTGTTCCACTGGCCCGGTTTGAACGCCTTTCGAGCAGCTTCATTGTTCTTTAAATCCTTTATCCATCCTCGGTCGAGTTCCTCATAAAATCCGCCCGTCCATGCTCGCGATGTTGGGTCAATGTCAACCTGGTAGCCGTAAACTACTTCACCGAAATTGGGGTCCTGCCTCGTATGGCTTCTAAACTGCAGGCCGGAATTAAGATTCGGGTCAACTTTGAAATCCAGCTCCAGAATAAAATTGCCGTACTCTTTTTCCGTGCATAAGAAACTATTGTGCGTATTGGGAACGGTCGTCCCCACTATCGCCTGCTCGTTCGGGTCAACTTCGAACTTCGCCTTTCCGCCGTGCTGCACCCACCCCTTCAAAGTTTTGCCGTCGAAAAGCGATTGCCACTGCTCCGTCTTTTTTTCCGAAGCATTCTCGGCGATACCGCACCCGCAAATTACAAATAAAACTATCAACGCAACAAAAATTTTTCTTGTCATAATTCTCACCTCAGTTTAACAATTTTTTGTTCCTTCGCGGCCTTATAAACCGCAAGAATTAATTCAACTGCCTTGCGTGCTTCCGCCCCGCCTATTGTAAATTCCTTGTCCGTTTCCAGCGCATCCAAAACCGCCTTGAAATTGCGCGTATGATTCACATGAGCGATGGCCGCCGGGTCCGCCACTCCGCCCCCGCCTTTAATCTCTCCTCCGAACTGTTTTCGGATTTGTTCGTCTTCCGGCCTTTCATCCGCGAACTGCCAGACGGAAAATTTATCTTCCAGATAAATGACCGTCCCCTTGGTGCCGGAAATCTCAAACCGCTTGTATTGGCCGGGGTATGATGCGCTCGTGCCGTAGATAATTCCCAATGCTCCGCCGATAAATTTCACAACCGCTACCGCCGTATCTTCCGCCTCAATCTGCGGATGGCCTAACTTATTGGTATATGCCTGCACCGACTCCACCGGCGGCATCAAATCGCAGAGCATATCGACCATATGAATGGATTGGTTCATCAGCGCCCCGCCGCCGTCCAATTTCCACGTCCCGTGCCACGAGTCCTTGTAATATTCGTCCGTCCGCCACCACGGCACATAAACGCCCGCGTAGGTAATCGTGCCGAACCGCCCGGATTTTATCGCCTGCCTCAATGGAACCATTGCGTCGGTAAATCTGTTCTGGAAAACCCCTGCCAATAAAGTCCCCGCCTTTTTATGCGCCGCAATCATCGAATCAATCCGCTCAAGCGTAACATCCAATGGCTTTTCGCATATCACGTGCTTGCCCGCCTTTGCCGCCGCTATCACTGGCTCCGCGTGAAGCCCGCTCGGTGTCGCTATCGTAACTATATCAATATCTTTTAATTTGAGCATCTCCTCATAGCTTGCAAACCCCTCGCAGTTGTGCTTTCCCGCCAGCTTCTTTGCCTTTTCCAGTACCGGGTCGCAGCAGGCAATTAGTTTCGCGTTGGCAATATCCTTTATCGCTCTGGCGTGAAAATCAGCAATCAGTCCCGCACCAACTATTCCGAAATTCCATGTCTTCATAAAAATTACTTTACCAGTTAATCACATTCCAAACCGACCTGCGCCGAAAGCTCGCGCACCGCGGCGATTGCCTTGGCGAAAAGCTCCGTACCCGTCGAGCCGCCGAACTGCCCCCCGACCTTCAAATGCGGCTCCATCGTCATGCAGCCGTCGTATTTCATCGCTGCAAGCTCCGCGAGCAATTCTTTTATCTGCCCGTCGCCTTGCCCCGGCATACTGCCGGTATCCGCGCCTAATTTCCAGTCCTTTATATGAATATGCACCACATAAGGTTTCATCAAAGGCCAGCAGGTCTCGACATTATTTTTGATTCTTTGCCCCCACACAAAATTTGCGGGGTCGTAAACAAGCCTGAACTTCGGCGAATTCAACGCCTTCGCGAGGTCAACGCAATTCTCGGCTGAATGACCATAAATATCCGTTTCATTTTCGTGGACCATCACAACATCGAGGTCTTTTATCACCTCAAGCTGGGCAAACATCCGCTCCATCACCAGACTGCGGAATTTATTCACGTCCCCGCCTACAGGCGCATAGTAGCTGAAAACCCTGATAAAAGGCGACTCAAAGAAAACCGCCAATTCTGCCGCGTGCTTGAATTTATCCAGATGCGGCCCAAACGGCTCATCCAATTTCACCTTGCCGATGGGCGAACCAATCGCGCTTACCTTCAGGCCGTAATCACGCAGAATCTTTTTCGCTTCCTTAAGTTCGTTCTTGTTAAGGTCTATTATGTTTTTCTTATTCAAAAAGCGAGGCTCAATATAACCGACCTTTTCACCGGCCAGAAATTTTACCTGCCCAAAAAAATCATCAACCGCCTCATCGCCAAATGCGCTCAACTTCGCCATAGTTTTCCCCCTTAATCAATATTAACAGCTTTTCCCGTCTTAGCGGATTTATAGCACGCCTCCAGGACCTTTTGGCTCTGCAGACCAAGCTCGGCACCATTCAAAGGCTGCCGATTTTCAATTATCGCGTTACCGAATTCCTCAATCTCCGCTTTGTATGTATTGACCGGCGTCGGTGTAATCGCGATACCTTCCGCCGCCGCTCGCGCCTGCGCTGCATCATAACCGCTGGCGCCCGATTCGAGAAACGCAACCATTTCACCCGCAGCCGCCTGACCGATTGTACCTTTCGCGATTATCCCGCCCAGCGAGCCGTAAAGCTCTAAAACATTTTTGCTGGCGTTGTCCGGAATGCAGAAGAACGTATCGACCGTCGCCATCGCACCATTCTCAAAAAACAGCGACACAACCACGCTGTCTTCCGATTTGTAATTGTGAACGGTATTATTTACAAAGCACGAAACCTTCTTTATCTTCCCGAAAAACATCTCAAGCAAATCGATGCAATGCCCGCCCATATCCATCAGCGACCCGCCGCCGCCCGTCACCGGGTCCTGACGCCAAGCACCCTCTATTGGTGGATACCAGCACGAAAGTTGCGCCCTGCCGTAGACAAGTTTGCCGAGCCTGCCTTCCTTTATCATCTTCAATGCTTCCCGATGCTGCGTATTAAACCGCATCATAAACGCCGTCCCCAAAGTCACCCCCGCCTGCTTGCACGCCTCTATCATCTTCACCGCCTCTTTTACCTTCATCCCTAAAGGCTTCTCGCTCAGAACGTGCTTACCAGCTTTCACGCACGATAAAACCAGCTTGCGGTGCAGATTCGCAGGCGTCGCGATATAAACCGCCTCGATGTCCGACTTCAAAAGCGCCCTGACGCTATTGACCGCCTTGGCATTATATTGCGCCGCTACCTCCTGGTTTACCTCACTATTGATATCATAAACCGCAACCAGCTCCGCATTTTCCGCCTGGCTGATGCCCTCTGGAATCGTTCTTCGCTTCGCGATGCCGCCCGAACCCAATACTCCCCATTTTATTTTTCTGAACATAATTCACTCCCTTAAATAAATAAAGGCACAGCCGCCGGATAATCACCCACAGCCGTGCCTGTTTCAATCTCTTTACCTGCCAAGTTTCGCCGCCGTCTGGACCAAACCCTCAACCGTATCATCAAGCATCTGCTGCGTCAGCCGCGGGTTCATCGGCAAATTAAACTCGCTCGCGTAGAAAAACTTCTCCGCGTTCGGACAATTGCCCTTTATCCCCAGCTTCTTAAAGCCCGTTAAATGATACGTCGGTTGATAATGCAGAATCCCCTGCACGCCGTATTCCCGATACAGCATCCGCAAAAACTCGTCGCGATTATAAATCGCCGGGTCCAGCGTTATCGTGTAAAGGTGATAAATATGCTTGCAGTTCGGGTCCTCATAAACGCCGTTAACGCCCTTCAGGCCCTCGATGCCCTCATTGATATACCTGCCGTTCTTGCGCCGCATCTCGTTGTGCTTGTCCAGCTTCTTCAACTGCTCGCGCCCCACCGCCGCCTGAATCTCATTCATTCGGTAATTGCTCCCCCAGTGCCCCTTGATATCCGTAACATCGAAATGCGACGGCACCCAGTAATCCTTGTAATTGCCGTCAACGACCTTCTTCAGCGTATATTTCCCGAACGTCCATTCCGTCTGCTTCGGGTCCCACTCGATAATGTTCATACAGCGAAGCTTCTCAATCGGCTCGACAAAATCGTCGCGGTTCGTCGTAATCATCCCGCCTTCGCCGCACGTGCTCATATTCTTCAATGAATGGAAGCTGAACACTCCCACGTCGCCGATTGTGCCTGCCTTCCTGCCCTTATACTCCGCGCCGGGTGTATGGGCACAATCTTCGAGAACTAACAAATTGTGCTTCTTCGCGATTTCCATTATCGGGTCCATATCGCACATCTGCCCGCCGTAATGCACCACGTAAATCGCCTTCGTCTTCGGTGTCACCTTCTTCGCGATGTCCGCAGGGTCGATATTGAACGTCCGCGGATTGATGTCCGCATAGACCGGCGTCACTTTTTCCTTCAAAAGCACAAGGCTCGTCGCCACGAACGTCGTCGGTGTGATAATCACCTCATCGCCCTGCTTTAGATTAAAAACCTGCGTGCAGACGTGCATACCCACTGTGCAGTTTGCTACCGCGAACGCGTGCTTGACCCCGCAAAAAGCCGCGAATTCCTTCTGGAAATTCGCAACCTGCGGCCCCATCGTCAGCGAATCCTGCTGCATCGCCGTCCACGCCGCTTGTTTTTCTTCTTCGCCGTAAATCGAGCCGAAGAATGAATATCCGACTTTTAGCTTCACACCGTCGCCTGTGGCGTAACTCGATGTAATCCCGCCTTCGCTTTCGGCTTGTCCTTTTGCTTTTCCCTTCGCCTTGTCTTTTGCCATAATCTGTTCCCTTCTATTGACTTAGGTTCCATCTGAAATCCTAATTATTACCGAACCCGCAATTTTAATTAAATCGGCCATTTTGTCAAGTGGGAAATTCTTGGACCCCGGACACAAACATTCCGGGGTTTCCGCTGCGCTCCGATTGGACATCTGGTTTTTAGGACTTTTGAGAAAAAAAGTTATAAGTGTTTGCAAGTAAAACGTTTAAATGCAAAAATTGGAACACGCGAAAAATGGGGGTTTTTGAACGACTTTGAACAAGTTTGAGGGGTGATTGAACATAAATTGACTATGAATTGAGCGCGTTTGAACAACTTTTGAGGGGGTCAAAAAAAAGTCAAGTGGTTTGAGCGTTCATAAGTCCTTTATTTACGTAGGCAGCGTGGAGCGTAAGCGGACAGCGTTCAGAAGTGTTGCAACGTAAAATAAGGAGTTACGGCAAAATCGTACCACTTGGTGGTACGGTTTTTTAGCGTAAAAACGAGGGTTGGAAGCAAGTCAAAAGTTAAAGGTCAAAAGGCAAAAGTGCGGAAAACGGATATTTTAGCTATATTACTACCGATACTTTGGCTACAATATATCCGAAATCGGAATAGATAGATAGAAATTTATTATTAAGAGATTTTATGTAAGTGTGGGAAGGAAGCAGGCTGAAGGTGGAGGGTGCAAGGTGGGAGCGGTGGTGTGTCCGAAATAGAGGTAGGAATGGTAGTTTTGAGTTTTGATTGTTAAGTGTTAAGTTTCAAGCTGGGGGAACATTTAAACCTGAAGCCGCGATTCGTGACAAATAATTTCACGCAGGGACGGAGTGAATAATTTAGACGAACTGAAGGGTTAAATGCGGATTGTGGTTTGCCGTGCAAACCAGTTTGCGACGCAAACTGGAATTGTGCGTTTGTGGTTAGCGGATCCTCCTTCGCGTAAAGCTACGGAGGGCGGCAAGGCCGGTGGTATGCTGGAGGAGAAGAGAACTTAAAACTGAAAGTGCAAAAGTGTGGAAAAATGCGGCCCGCCGGAGGCGGTGGATGCATAGCAAATATCAAAAATCAAAAGGCAAAAATGCGGAGGCTGGGATTTTGATTTTCTGCAAAATAAAAACTTATTTCCTCGCCGTAAGATTGTCGACGGCCTTCTCAAGAAGCCCGAACGCTTGTTTTACTCCTATGGCGGGTTTTTCATCTGTAGTTTCTGGCTGAGCAAAAATCCTTTCTGCCAACGTCTTCTTCAAACCATCTCGTTGTTCTTTCGGCAGACTTTCAAGGAATGGGTCTATTGACGCGAGTTCAAGTTGCATTCGTCTATATCTGTGCTCCATTTTTCTATGACGCGCAGATTCAGTAATGGCATATGCTGCAGGAAGAATGAATATAATTACGTTCACATACCGAAACGCGATGAGCTTCCAATCCAATGTGGGTACACGAATTGACATCTCGATGATTAGAATCGCAACCACAACCAGGGCTGCCATTGAAGCAATCGCAACCCATCGCCAGAAGTTGGCAGATTTTCGTTCATGGGCGGCAAGAGTCTCATAGTCACCTGTTACCGTTATGTTGGCCGTGACTTGGACTAAATCAGCGGCCTGTTTCTTTCTTGATTCAAGTTCTGCGATAGTTTGCTTGGCTTGGTCTTTAAAATGCGCCAAAACGGTCTGTACTTCGGACTGTTTTTGGTCGATGAGTGTTTTGACCTGTTTGGCGATTTCCTCTCGAAATGTATTGAACTGTAAAATGTGCTGTTGCTCACTTTGCTCTACCTGTTTGCGTCTAGTGGCTTCGGAGTCCGAGAATTGCTTCTGGAATTGGGCTATGGCTGCATCAAGGCGACCCTTTTGCTGTTGAATGACTTGGTCTTGCTGACTGAGTTTTGTCTCAATATTCTTGCTAGCCAATACAACGCTTTGAACTTGTTCAGAAAGTTTCTTCGCTTGTTCTTCAATTGTGATAAGAAGCCCGCTCGTCTGTTTGGCAAAATCTGCTGCAGCTGCGGTTAACGCTGAGCCAGTGGTAGGAATTGGAAATGCAGGGAATTTCTGCACAAGTTGATCAGCTTGGTTGTTTGCACCCTGAAGATTGCTTGCTTTGCCACTTTGAAGAAACGCAGCAAGATTTGATTTTAAGGCGGGAAGGGGTTCGAAAAGTGTATTGAGGTATGCTGGAGTCGTCAAATTTGGATCGAGGCTTTGTACGAATGCCGAAAATTGCTTTACCAACGAAACGAGACGTTCGTAGTTCTCAATAATTTGTGAGTCAGATGTTTTGGGTGTGCCGCCATCGATCAACTGATTTATCTCATTAAGTTCTTTTAGCAAAGGGTGTTTGTTGAACTGTACCTGCCAGTTGTTCATTTTGCTCCTTCCTTAGACCAACATAGTATATACAACCCACATTTCCGCCAAAACCGCAAGGGGGTAAAAAATTTATAGGCATAATTAATAGTCAAGGTCGCTATAAATAAAGATTCTCACATTCATTATGCATTGTTATTTCAACGCACTTGCGTCTTATTGAATAGGTACACACATAACAATAAGCGGCCGTTGCGATACATCCAATTGTAAAGCAGGCTCGCAGGACAAGGACAAGGTTAATGCCATCATTTGGGGTTTGGAAAGTATGTAAACAATGCTTGAATTCGAGAACCGATACAGTCATATATGTAATCATAATCCATATAATCAAAAACCAGAAAGGAATCTTGCGTGGCTGGCAGAAACAACTTACAGCCGATGGAATCAAGAGAAAAAGGGGTGTAAACGTGCTGTTACTTGGACCTCCGGTTATCCCAACAAGTACCCCTAAATACACAGTATCTAAAAAAAAGATTATCCAACAAAGCCATAAAAGGGCTTTGGGGTTTTCTTGAAGTTTGTCTGGCATAAAATAGTAGAGGCCAATAGATGAGTATGCTAAAAAAATTGGGATGGAATACAGTCCTACCTTTATATTGTTGCCTCTAAAAAGATCGTCTCCGAGATTACCCAAAATAAATGCCCCAAAAGCAAAAAATGTTGCCGTTACACCCAAGAATTGTACGGTAAGACATGTATTAAGGAGCTTTGATGCGATTGCGCAATCATGCACTTGCACATGGACGTTGACGTTTTCTGTGATTTCCATTTTTTTGCCGCAATTTGACATTTTACATCTCCTGATTAATTAGCTTTCGTAATAATTTTCTTCCCAATATTTTATTTTTGTTATTCGACGGCGTCTCAATAACTCTTCATTGAGCTTGCCTTCTGTATAAAGTTCTCGTTCCAACTCGCGCAAAAATGGGATATGCTTATGCTTAATAGATTGTCCAATTATTTGGTACAGAATTCTCAGCATAACCAGCTTTCCAGCAAAATTGAATTTGAAAGCAAAAAGCGACTTCATTATTCTTTTTAAAGAATAAAAAATACGGTTGGCTTTGAAAACAGCTTCATGCAGTTTACTCGGACAGATATTCCTGGGGAAAAATGTAGCATAATGGCCATGAAAAAAATCCCAGTTGCGGACAAATACACGTTTCGGCGGGACTAGATCTCTCATCTCAGGATACACTGTGAGCATAAAATAATGCAACTGGTCTAAGTTCCACTTAGTCGCAAATTGTGCTGTCTGGATAATGGAATCATAATCGTCCTCATCGCTACCTGCCATAAAAGTTGCTGAAATATCAAAACCATATTCTTTGATTGTCCTGATAGGCTGGACTATTTTATCGATTTCCTGATGTTTATGGTAGCCATCAAGCGTTTTGGGATTTATTGACTCAAAACCAATCATCAAGAGTTTTATGCCTGCTTTCTTCATAAGCCCCAAAAGGTCGTGATTGCTTGCAACATCAATTGTTACAAATGCTGATGCTTTAATTTTGATATTATTGGCTATAATCGCCTGTAAAAGCCGGGTCGTATACTCAATATCTAACTTTGAAGAACCAACAAAATTATTGTCAACAAATTGTATCCTATTTGTGTATCTAATCGCCGATTTAGTCTCAGCTATCACCGTGTCGATAGGTCTTTTACGATAAGTTCCCCCGAACATCTTATTAACAATACAAAAGGAACAATTATTAGGACAGCCCCTTGATGACTGAACAGGAAGTATAACCCGCCTACCATTAAGTAATCTTTTAAGGGGATTCCAACGGGAAATATCTCGTATCAGAGAATAATCGGCGGATATCGATAAATCCGCAGGTGGCGTTATATCTGCATTGTGTCTAATATGGCCGTTATTGTTATATGAAATACCTCGCATTTGAGATAAATCCCCTTTGTTTTCCAGACAGCTAAGCAAAGCAGGCAAAACGTCATCTCCTTCACGACGAACAACATAATCGCAATGTTCTAAGCAGTCTTCAGGAAAATATGTCGCATGGGTACCACCAAATATTATTATCTTGCCTTTCTTACGCAAATCATCCGCCATCTGGTAGGTTTTATTCGCGGCGGCACTTTGCAATGAGAAACAAACAAAATCAAATTTTTCTAATTCCTGGATATTTATTTCAGTAATACCTTCCACAAGAACGGAAGTTTTATATCTTAATTTTTGCAGGGATGTTGCAAGCAGAATAATACCGTAGGAAGGGCTAATAAGGAAACTTCCGATATTTGGCAATGCTGGTTGCAGTTCTACAAATACAACGCTTTTTGAATTGACTACCATATTCCTACACATTTCCACAAAGCTAAAAACTTCCCACCTTCTTCCCAGCGGAAAATGCGAATAACCGACCCCGCGACAAGTCACGGGGCTAAATTTTAAAAGAACAACCCATGCACGAAAATTCCCCCGGTACATGCCCGGGGGCTAATCGAAATTTACATATGATACCGCTCGCGCTTTTTACGAATGAAAGAAAGTACGATAATGCGCGGTTTTGGGAAATGCAAGGAAATTATGGGGAAAAAGGAATATTTTCTTTAGAAATGACGCAGAAAATGTAAAACGGTTGCGGTGGCGCTGCTCGTCACGTAGAGCGGTAAGCGTTTATCGTGCAAAACACCGCCAAAACAGCCCTAAAAACGTCAAAATTTGCGTAAAATCAGGGGGGGGTGACAATAGATGACACAGCCTTGGATTCGTATATCGTAGATAGTATATGGCAGAAGAAAATCAAATATCAAAAATCAAAGATCAAAAATGCGAAAGATTGCTTTACTTCGTTCGCAATGACCTTAAACCACAGCCGGGGGCGGCTGTGCCACACGAACCACGAAACACCAACCACGAATCACAACGAAACGACGTGTTCCGTATGATATAACGAAAGGAATAAAAGCATATAGTCGCGGAGGTGGCGGGTGAGGAGGTAATTGTTTCGGATGTGCTCTCGGCCGTTGAGGCCGAGCTGCTTGGCGAACCGGGGGGCGTTGAGGAGCTGTTTTATGGCGAAGGCTGCGCCTTCGACGGAATAGCAGAGCAGGCCGGAATGCTTGTGGGCGACCTGGAGGGGGATACCACCGACGGCGGAGGCGACGACGGGCTTTGCCTTCCAGAGCGCTTCAGCGACGGTCAGGCCGAAACCTTCGCGGAGGGATTTTTGGATTATGACGGTGGAGGCACGCTGGAGTGCGTTGACCTCGATATCGTTGTGGGGCATAAGCAGGATGTGGATGTCGGGGTCGTTAGCGGCTTTTTCCTTAACTTCGTTGAGGACTTCAATGCCTTCCGGGTCGTCTGCGGCGGTGCCACCGGCGAGGATGAGTCGGCAATCGTTGTACCGCTTGACGAGTTTGTAGGCTTCGATGACACCAGCGGGGTCTTTTAGGCGGTCGAAGCGGGAAACCTGGGTGACGATGGGTTTATCTTTGGGGACGCTGTATTTGTGCAGGACGGCGTCGATGGTTTCGGGGGGCAGTTCCTTATTTTTGTCACTGAGCGGGTCGATGGAGGGCGAGATGAGGAACTGGCGGATGGGGAGCTTCGGTGAAAATGCTGGCGCGGAGAAGACGGCGGAATCGTATTTGTCGATGAACGTGCGCAGGAAGTTCCAGACGGTCGGGTTTGGGCTTGAGACATCGATGTGGCAGCGCCAGAGCCATTTGTTGGAGGTTTTTTTGGTGACGAGCGCGATGGGCTGGGGGTCGTGGATGAAGACAATGTCTGCGGAGGTGTCGGTCTGCTGGATGTTCATTTGGCTGGTTTCCATAAAAATGTCGAAATCGTGCTGGGTGATTTCCTCGGGTGCGCCGTGGAGTGCGTTGTGGAATTTTTTGGTGACGTCGAAAAATTCCATGCCGCCTTTTATGATGTCCCATCGTGAATTTACACCGAGTTCGTTGAGGAGCGGGACCATGCGATTGAGGATTTCTGCCACTCCCCCACCGACGGCGGTGGAGTTAACGTGCTGGATGAGCTTGCCGGAAAGTTTACCCGCGACGAGCCTGAGGTCGTCGATGACGGACTGGCCGACGATGGGGATGTAATCTTCGATTTTTGGCATATCAGGTAATCCTTTTTTCGATGATTCTGATGATGGTGTCCCGCAGGTCTTCCATCGTGTAGGTGTAGGGGTCGAGTTTGGAAATTCTATCCGCCAATTTTTTGTCACCGATGGCGGTTTCAATCCAGTTGGAAAAGTCGTTGGTCTTTTTTTCGAGCCGCAGGCGGGCCTCGAACATGTGGTAATAGATGGAGTCGATGGTGATTTTTTTGAGGATGTCGATAAATTCCCGCAAGTCACCGGCGATATAGCTGGTGGTAAAGATGAAGCTGACGGAACTTATAAAGTGGAATTCTGAACCGGGGTGTGCGAAGCGGAGCTCGGCTTTCGGGTTTTGGTGCAGATAGTCTTCGATGGTTTTGACGATTTCGTTTCTGATGTCGCGGATGGTAGAGAACTGGATTACGTCGATGCTGGCGAGTTCCTCACCGAGTCGGTCTTCACCGAGGACCTGGGTGACCCAGTATGCGAAATCGTTAGGCGGTTCGGGGGAGAGGTACTGGTGCTGCTGGAGGAAGCGGTGGGTGTGGTGATAAATGCAGGAGCCGCTAACCTCTCTTGTCAGTTCGAGCAGTTCGCTTAAAGTGGAAGCCTTCAGGCCGGTAAGTTCCGACAGATGCAATCTGGTGCAAAAATGGAACGGCTCATTTGCCCTAATCAGCTCCGGCATAAGCAAGTTCTCCAGCTTTTGATATTCGCAACCCCATATATCTTGCAATAAACTAAACGAAGTTCGCGGCCCCGTCAAGGGGAGGCTTAAAATTTTGCCAAATCGCCAAAAAGATGTTGCCTAAGCAGGCGCGGCAAATTAACATAAAGGGCTTTAAAGCAGGCTTGCAATGACAGTTTAAAGGATTGAGGCAGGAAAATGGACAACTTTTCAATGCTGGGTGGAAGTGTAATCGGTCTGGCGAGTAACTTTTCACTTCTGGACGGCGGATTCGTCGGAATATATCTCGTCGCGGTGATGACGGCGGGGATTCTGGTGCGCAAGTACGTTTCGAAGGTCGATGAATTTCTGCTGGCGGGGCGCGAGCTGAATATTTACTTAGGCATCGCGTCGCTTGCGGCGACGGAGTTCGGGATTGTCACGTGTATGTACACGGCTCAGAACGGATATGACTTGGGTTTTGCCGGGATGATTATCGGCATCCTCGAAATGAGCGCGATGCTGATTGTAGGCTTCACGGGTTTTTGCCTGAAGCCTTTGCGGAACGCGGGAGTAATTACGATACCGGAACTTTTTGACAAGGTTTACGGCAAAAAAGTCCGCTGGTGGAGCGGCGTTGTAATCGTGCTGGGCGGGCTTTTGAATATGGGTGTGTTTTTGAGAACTGGCGGAGATTTCCTTGTTATGTGCTGCGGGCTGCAGCCGAAACATCTTGAAATCACGATGACGGCGCTTTTGGCGTGCGTCGCGATTTATACGGTTTTAGGCGGACTTCTGTCGGTGCTGATAACCGATTTCCTGCAATTTATAGTGATGAGCACCGGGTTGATACTGATAACCATACTTATATTCGTTAAGGTCGGCTGGGTAAATATGGTCAGCACTGTGCAGACCCACTACGGGGCGGCTGGCTTTAATCCGCTGGCAAATCCGGGCTCGCAATGGGCTTATCTTGTATATAACGCGATAGCGCTATTCGCCTGCGCCATTACGTGGCAGACGATGATTCAGCACGCGCTGGCGGCCAAGGACAGCATGGTGGCACGAAAAATATACACGCGGACGAGTTTCTTTTTCGCCTGCCGATTTATTCTGCCGGGTCTTTGGGGCATAGCGGCGTTAGCGATGCTTCCGGCGGACTGGAAGGAAAACCTGATGGCGGCTTTACCATCGGGCAGTATTTTGGCAAAGCAGTTAACGGAAAATCCGGAGAGAATTACGATGTACGCGATGCCGACATTTTTGGCGACATTTGTTCCGGTTGGCTTGATGGGACTTCTGGTGGCGGCGATGCTGGCGGCGGATATGTCCACCGACGCGGTTTATATGCTGAGCTGGGCAGGTGTAATTTATAACGATATTTTAGGCCCCTTCCGCAAGAACTGGTCGGAAAAACGCGGCATTTTGATAAACCGGTTTATCGTGGCGGTTATCGGGGTATTTCTGCTTGTTTACGGTCTGTGGTACCCGCTTAAAGGAAATCTTTGGAATTATATAATTGTGACCGGCACGATTTATATGTCGAGCATGTCGGTGCTGCTGATAGCGTGCTGTTACTGGAAGGGAGCCAACAGCTGGGGAGCGGGAGCGGCGATTGTCATAGGCGCGGCTCTGCCGATAGCATATCTGGTACTCGAACAAGTAAAGGCAACGGAGCACTTCACCCGCGATGTAATAGGGGTAAATATCTGGGGTATATGCACATTCGTATTGACGGCACTGGCTATGCTAATAGGTTCGTTGATTAAACCCGGTAAAACATTTAACGTTGTCGCGGCGGAAGCGGCGGCAAAAACAGGAGCATAAATATGACGGCGTTTTGGAAATTATTCTGGCTGGCGGCAAGTCTCGGCGGTGTTGCGTGGTACATCGGGATTACCTGGTATGTGGCGTGGAAGGGTACGCACGACATCCGGCATATGCTGAAGACCCTCCGCGAAAGAGACCAGCAATCGCAGCCAGGCGGCGCCGAGGATGTTTTACGCGTTTCTGATAACAATTCCGGAGTATAATTTTTTCTCAAAAAGCCCACTTTTCTATTGACTGGCGGGGTGGAAATGACTAAAAGTCTTAGGTTCTCTGCAGCAAAGGTATATCTTCTATGAAAAACAGACGTATAGGTAATTAGGTTAAGGCTTAAAGACGCAAAACGATTATGGCAAAGAAAAAGACAACCAAACGGCTAACGGCGGAAGAAATTCAGGAATTCAAGGCCTTGCTGCTGGCCAAAAGAAAGGAAATTCTCGGCGATGTTTCGACAATCGAGAAGGAATCGCTGCAAAAGTCGCGAAGCGATTTGTCGAATATGCCGATTCATATGGCTGACGTAGGCAGCGATAATTTTGAGCAGGAATTCACTCTGGAATTGTTAGACAGTGAAAGAAAAGTCCTTGTGGAGATAGAGGACGCCTTGAAACGGGTAGAAGAAGGCACGTACAGTATCTGCGAGGGGACGGGTAAACCGATAGAAAGAAGCCGGCTGGAAGCCATCCCGTGGGCGCGGTATTCCGTCGAATATGCCAACCAGAAGGAAAAAGGCGTTGGCAAAGGGGGCGAAACGTTCAAGGGAGCCGCTGCGGGATTCCCAGCAGGCGAAGGGGAGGGACCTGAGGAACAAGAGGAATTGGAAGAGCCCGCCGACGATACAAAGGACCAGCAGGAAAATACATAAGCTCTGCGTGCAACATGTCTGTTAAAAATAAAAAACGCATCTATAAAATAGATGCGTTTTTTATTGACCGCGCCTGAGTATTAAATCGCGCCCGGCAGGAGTGGAACCAAAATTTGCTATCGCAAATTTCCATAGGGGCTAAAGCCCCTCTGGCGTCGCTCGCAAGCTCGCTCCTGTCACCCCGACGACGTGGGGGGAAACCTTTTCCCCACACCCCTTTAGGTTCGATTCCTGCTGAACAAAAACAATTCTTCAAACAACAGGTTATTTTTAGACTACAGGTGATATTTGTAACCAATCGCGCCCGGCAGGAGTCGAACCTGCAACCTTCGGGTTCGAAGCCCGACACTCTGTCCAGTTGAGCTACGGGCGCAAAAAGGTCATCTAATATTATGACTAACACATTCCGCGAGAATTGTCAATCAGACGGGGTGAATGACGGCCCCGCCAGCCAAGTAAACAATTTGATACAGTAGAACAGTAGAGCAGTTGACCGCAGATGAACAGTTACTTTGGATTTTTGCTCTACTGTTCACCTGCTCTGTTTCGCCAGAGGCGAAACTAACGGAGAGGGCGGCCTGAGCCTCCCATGACGATGCCTCGCTCAAATTCCCCCTTCGCGACAGCCTCAGCGGCTGGTTCGTATGAAATCGGGATAATCGCAGGACTGGTCCGAATATGTTCCGAAGTCCTTAACTATATGACCCTTTTCGGTCAAATGTTTCCTTATAGCCTCTTTGTAGATAAAACCTGCATGGTCGCTGCCAATTGCAATTTTCATTTCTTCCCTTTCCTGCAAAAATTCCTTTTTCTATTTGTCCGCATAACAGATTTTTCTGGCCTATAGTAGCAACAAATGCATAACAAATTACCAGATTCGGTTTATCCAGAAATAACCGTTGCACGTTCAATAGGTTAAAGCTTTTTTTCATATTAAGTAATTCTCGCAACGCATTGCTGTACAAGGAGCCTAATCATGAATTTTAAAAAGCAGGACGTAAAGTACTGGAACCACTATCAGTGTCAAAACGGTAGAAATGACAGGCCGAAAATTATTGTTGCCGCCATGGCAACAAAAAAAGCATCGGTAAGTAATGGAGCCATTCCCATCACTTTTGGTTGCTTGGCCATTTCCACTCGCGTATTTCAGGCATATCCTGGCCATATTTGTCAATATACTGTTTGTGGTCAATCAGCCGGTCGCGAATCATCTGTTTTGTGTATGCGGCTATGGAACCGAGCTTTGGAACCCGGTCGATAACGTCTCCAACCAGATGAAAACGGTCCAGGTCGTTCATTACCAGAATATCAAATGGAGTAGTTGTAGTACCTTCCTCCTTATAGCCGCGAACGTGTAAATTCTTGTGATTGGTTCGCCGATATGCCAGGCGATGAATCAGCCATGGATAACCGTGATAGGCAAAGATTATGGGTTTGTCCTTCGTGAATAACGCATCGAATTCATAATCGGACAGGCCGTGCGGATGTTCTTCTTTTGGTTGAAGAGTCATAAGGTCGACAACATTTATTACCCTTATCTTCAGGTCCGGAACATGCTTTCTGAGGATATCCACCGCTGCGAGGGTTTCTATCGTCGGAGCATCGCCGCAGCATGCCATCACTACGTCCGGCTCGGAGCCTTTATCGTTACTTGCCCATTCCCAAATGCCGATACCCGCGGTGCAGTGTTTAACCGCCTGGTCCATATTGAGCCACTGAGGCTGAGGCTGTTTTCCAGCAACGATAACATTTATGTAGTTGCGGCTTCGCAAACAGTGGTCGGTTACGGACAGCAGTGTGTTTGCGTCCGGTGGGAAATAGACCCTGATTATGCCCGCTTTTTTGTTAACAACATGGTCTATGAACCCCGGGTCCTGATGGCTAAAACCATTATGGTCCTGCCGCCATACATGAGATGACAGCAGGTAGTTAAATGAAGCAATCGGCCTGCGCCATGGAATCTCTGTACGCGTTACTTTGAGCCATTTGGCATGCTGGTTAAACATCGAATCAACTATGTGTATGAACGCCTCGTAAGATGTGAACAGGCCGTGACGGCCCGTGAGGAGATAGCCTTCAAGCCAGCCTTGGCAGGTATGTTCGCTTAGAATTTCCATGACGCGGCCATCGGGAGAAAGGTGGTCATCTTCCGGTATCGTCGGTTCCATCCAGACGCGGTCCGTTACTTCAAAAAGATTTCCTAAGCGGTTCGACGCAATCTCATCAGGCCCCATCACTCGGAAATTTGCAGCATCAAGATTAAGCTTCATTACATCCCGCAGAAATTTACCCATTGTCCGCGTTGCCTCCCCGATTACCTGCCCAGGCTTTGGAACATCAACCGCGTAGTCTCTGAAATCGGGCATTTTCAGGTCTTTCAGTAACAGGCCGCCATTCGTATGCGGATTGTCACCCATGCGTCTGGTCCCTTTGGGGGCTAATTCTGCAAGTTCGGGAACAAATTTGCCGCTTTTATCAAACAACTCCTCAGGCTTATAGCTTTTCATCCATTTTTCAAGCAGCTTGATATGTTCGTTATCCATATTGGCAAAAGGAACCTGATGCGAACGCCAGAAACCCTCAGTTTTCAGTCCGTCCACTTTCTTTGGACCTGTCCAGCCTTTAGGAGACCTCAGGATTATCATAGGCCATTGAGGACGTTCGATGAGACCATCAACCCGCGCTTTCTTCTGGATGGATTTAATATCTGCAATTATCTTGTCCAGGGTCTCAGCCATTAGCTGATGCATAGCTTCAGGTTTATCACCTTCTACAAAATACGGCTTGTATCCGTAACCAACAAATAAGTCCTCTAATTCTTCGTGGCTTATCCTCGCTAAAATCGTCGGATTGGCAATTTTATATCCGTTAAGATGCAGGATTGGCAGTACTGCACCGTCTCGAGCCGGATTAAGAAACTTGTTGGAATGCCATGCTGCCGCCAGAGGCCCGGTCTCGGCTTCCCCGTCTCCGACTACACATGCGACAATCAGGTCAGGATTGTCAAAAGCCGCACCATAGGCGTGAGAGACAGAGTAGCCTAATTCACCACCCTCGTGGATTGAACCCGGTGTTTCAGGTGCTACGTGACTTGGAATCCCACCCGGAAATGAGAACTGCTTAAGAAGTTTTTTCATGCCGTCTGCGTCCTGTGCAATATTCGGATAATACTCGCTGTACGTCCCCTCAAGATACGTATTCGCCACCAAACCGGGTCCGCCATGCCCCGGGCCTGCAATATAAATCACATTAAGGTCGTGTTTCTTGATAAGACGATTAAGATGAACATAAATGAAATTCAAGCCGGGGGTTGTGCCCCAGTGGCCAAGCAGCCTCGGCTTTATATGTTCTCTCTTGAGAGGCTTTCGCAAAAGAGGATTATCCAGCAGATATATCTGCCCGACCGACAGATAGTTAGCTGCGCGCCAATAAGCATTCATTTGCTCCAGTTCTTTACGAGACAGGGTCGATGTTTTTTCTTTCACTATTTTCTTGGCCATGACAATCTTCCTTCTGCGGCAGTCCGCTTATTTGATAATTAGAGTCATCCCAAATGAGCTCCTTATATTGGCAGTGTCTCCGAAGCTTATTCCCCGTTTCTGCAATTTATGCAAAAATTACGGAAGCTGAATATACTGTAAATAGGGACATTTGCAATCAGTATAATTCCTGTTTTTGCTATCAGGCAGTACCTGATACCTTTGTTATGTACCGCATCTGCCCTGTCCAGAGCTTGCCTGCACTACCTGTCCCGAGCCTGTCGAGGGGAGCTTAGTCGATGTGTCGAGGGGCTGTCTGTCCTTTTTGGTTTATGCGACAGCGGATTTATCACGCGGGTCTAAGCACTTACGCAATTCGGTAAAAAACTAACGGAGAGGGCGGGATTCGAACCCGCGGTACGGTGTTACCCGTACACACGCTTTCCAAGCGTGCTCGATCAGCCGCTCTGACACCTCTCCGTATTTAGTCGATAGTCTTTAGTCGTTAGTTTTTAGTTTATTATTTTCGACTCGCCGCTTCGCAAAAAAATTTTGCAATTGCTTGCTGCATTCATCGGCCAGAACGCCGGAAGTAACTTCGAGCCGGTGGTTCAGTCTATCGTCCGTAACGATGTTATACAAGCTTTTTACCGCGCCGGTTTTGGGGTCGTCGCAGCCGTAAACTAACCTGTCCATCCTCGCCAGTACCAAAGCGCCAGCGCACATCGGGCACGGTTCGAGGGTGACATAAATTGTGCAGCCGTTAAGATGCCAGTTTTCAACCGCAGAGGCCGCCTGGGTAAGAGCGATTATTTCCGCGTGCGCCGTCGGGTCCTGCAACTGCTCTCGCTGATTATACGCCCGTGCGATTATTTTCCCGTCTTTGACGATTACCGCCCCAATCGGCACATCGCCGTTTTCCTCGGCGATTTTCGCCGCCTCAACGGCCATCCGCATATAATATTCATCGTTTTGATTCAAATCAGAAACCATAAATTGAAAATCGAAAATAGAAAGTTGAGCGCATTTGAGCATTCGCTTTTTACATCTACTGCTCACTTGTTCCGCTGCTCAAATGCTCTATTTTTTGCCTTCGGCAAAAAATACCCCCAAGGGGAGTCGAACCCCTACAGGGAAATTCAGAACCAGTTGACAATACAACACTTACGGAAAATCAAAATCTTAACTTGTCCACCAGCTTGGACAAAGTATTGCAAAAACACCCCGAAATTGCAAGTTTAATTCAGGCTTGGCCGAACCTGCCGGAAAACACAAAAGAAGCAATAAAAGCTTTGTTAAACAAAAGGAACAAATAATAACAATGGCGCACATATCAAGAGCATATCTCAGACTGCTTGCGGAGCATCTTAACAGCGAAAAACGTATTGAGTTTGAATGTTTAGGTGAAACCGGACATTATACCGAAAGACAAAAACAATATGCTTTTGAATTGATAGATGAATACGGCATAAGGGCCACAGCAAGGTTTTTACAGATACCGCGCCGGACGCACCACCGATTACATCACAGTAAGAAGCAATACGATTTACAACAGCGACGTCGGCGGACTGTTTTTCGGAGGCTATGATGATACCGTCGGCGCGGCTGCGAACTGCACCTTTACAAATAATACGCTCTACAATAACAACATCGACCACCAGGGCTGGGGCGGCGAGATTGTCATGCAGTGGCATTGCTCCAATAATGTTATCAAGAACAACGCCATTTACGCTACGCCCGGACAGATGCTGATAGACAATCCGGATACGGGCGGCTCGAACAACGTGTACGATTACAACGTTTACTGGGGCCAAAGCCCCGTCTGGATGTGGCGCAATGTGTCTTACTCGACGTTCAACGCCTACAAGACCGCCTGCGGACAGGAAGTACATTCACGCTATACAGACCCTGAGTTCGCTAACATAGCAACTCTCGATTTGCATTTGTGGAACGGCGGCTCGCCATGCATCAACACCGGCGACCCGTCTTTGACTTACACTGGTCTGCTGGACATCGACGGGCAGGCACGCAAGACCGGCAACTACGCCGATATCGGCTCCGATGAAACATTAGTGCCGTAACTTTCATTTGTGTTTGTATCTAAACCCCCTGACCTCTCGCGGTCAGGGGGTTTTTTATTTTCAAAACAAGTAAACTACTACGGGTTAAAACCCGTAGCATTTAGAATTCAAGCAAGGCTTGTCCGCTGTCTTCTTCGCCTTGCATTTTAATATACTTTTTTATTAT
>Ga0214473_10000322_pt1 | contig 67502 bp, 120 predicted proteins | sample RVTome_7_FD_203509 | JGI IMG/M metagenome (GOLD analysis project Ga0214473, IMG submission 203509) | Soil microbial communities from uranium-contaminated site in the Upper Colorado River Basin, Wyoming, United States - RVT98D197 | ecosystem: Environmental > Terrestrial > Soil > Contaminated >...
TCCCTGCGATAGAGAAATCGGCCAGGTGAATGCCGGTGCGGGTGGCCGTGCTTCTGATAACGTCGCAGTCAGACCCCGACGCCAGCGAAATAGAGGTTGTCAGTTGCCCCTGCCCATGCAGGGCGAGGTTGTCCTTTGTAATCTCTATCGGCGCTCCGGTTATGAAAGCCCCTTCGCTCAGGTAAATCTTCCGGCTCATTTCTTCTCTCCAAAAATACGTTCCCAGGCTTCACCCAGGCCCAGAAAGACTCTCGACTCACTGCCGTCTATGGCGTCGTTGATAACGCCCTCGTCTCGTGTTCCCGTGGCCCGAACATGGTAGGGGTTGCGAGCTTTGATGCGGCGCAACTCAGCCCCGTCTTTGTCTGATGAGATGACAGTTACGTCCGTCATGGCGACGCCGCTATCAGGGCGTTGATTTGCACTTCGTCATTTGCGCCGTCACATATCGCAGAAGCGTTATCCTTGCTCAAGTCGGAAGCCCCAGCGGATGCTATGAGAATGTGCATCCGGCCTATGCTGGCTGGAATATCAGCATCCACCAACGCCCGCATGGTGGGGCCAGCGGCAGCACCAGTGGTGGGGCCTGCCAAGAAGGTGTTCGCTGCTTGTGCATCGAAGCTGATTATTTGCCCGCTAAGGCTGAAAAGCGTATCAGCGTCAGCGGCAAAGGTCACAAGCTCATGGGTGGGAATGGGAGTCCCCTCGCCAAGAACTGTGTCATCAAGCACCCCGTCAATCTCTAATATGAAGTTGACCGGCGGGGTTATCACTAAGACGATGTGCCCCAGACTATCGGTGTAACCTGCGAACAACTGAGTGAATGAGTCGGCGGCGTCCAGGGCTCGCACGAGGATGCCTTGGCGGGGCACATAGCGGCCATCGGTGCTCTGAGTCGAGCTAGAAAACCACATTGGGGCAATGAGTGTAGTCGCTGCCATTTCTCTCTCCTACGCTATCCCGTTCCCAGCCGCTACCGTAGCGGTGGCTCCCAGGAAGGCAAATGATATGTCTGTGACGATTCCGTTGGGTGTATCCCTCATAGACTCCGATACGCTCTCTCTCATAATTGTTCCCACCCAGGATTCGGGTTCTCCGGTGGAGTCTTTCAGGTTCACATTTGTAAGGGTCAACGCCTCATCTTTGTCACGGAAACTGTAGAATGCCCGCCTTTGCCCCTCAGCCGCCCTTCGCCCCTCACCACCACAGGTTAGGGTGCAGCGAATGAGTTCTTGCGTGAGCGGCATAGCCCTTCCATGTGGTGCCAACTTGCGGAACAATGGGGTCTTACCACTAGATGTAGTGGTCAACACAATCTTGAACCGGATGCGCTTACACGACAGGCTGGCTGGAAAATTGGCGTCATCACTCCAGCCGTTTGTGGAAACCGTTCCCAAGGAAACCCACGGACTTGAATCCTGGGCATTGTCTATCTGGTAGTAGAGCGTCGCAAATTGCTGGGAGGCCACCATGCGCTCACACTCAGCCTTCCAGTAGAAGAGCGCCTTTGGCATGTCCACGAAGTTTCCAGGCAACCAGGAAGAAATCAGATAGTCGTCTGCCCCCGTGTCGAATAGATAAGTGTTGTCGTCTTCGGGGTTGCGCCCATCGGTGAAACGGAAGTAGCCTGGAGCGTAAGGTGAACTCTGGAAGAACCACCATAGGATGGATCGATTTAGGCCCGCCATCCACTCAACGACGATAACGTCGGGCCTATCAGCATGCCCCCCTTTGGTATGGTAAACAAGACGGCGGTCTCGTTCTGTCACTTCCAGTAGGTAATATCCGTAGCCGGGATAGCCAGGATTGCCAACTACCATATAGAGAGGGGTTCCAGGAGCAGATGTTAGGCCGTGGACAGAACCATGCAGTTGTGGCGTCTTCGGGAAACGATAGCGGGGGTGCCAGTCCATGCGGACTTCGCCTGTCTCCATGTTGTAAGCCATAAGGTTCATAGAATCCTGGCTCACGCCGGCCACAATCCAGTTGCCCCAGGTGGTGAAGATGCGCCCATTATTGTCTGAGGGGGCGGTTTTCAATGAGACGATGCACTCCGCTTCGCCACCGGTAGAGTAGGCATGGAGGGCGTAAAGCCCATCATCCTTGAAGACCCAAACTATGTCTCGTTCGGCAAAAGCCTCATTCACATCATAAGAAATATCTCCTGCCGTAAGGGAGAGCCAATTAGTCAGGGTCGTTTCGGTTGCGTCCTCATTGGCATAGACCTGGTTGTTAGCGCCAACAAAGCAATAGACGACCTTCCGCAAGACAACAAACCGATAGACCGCTGCGTTGAAGACAGTGTTATGACTGACAGCGGTGTTGTCGTAGGGGTCAGTGTAGATGTGAAAGTAGTTCTGGCCTTCCCATTGGACAAGCAAGTTGTTTCCAAACACAACTGTGTGACTGATTACGCCTGCCGCCTCGTGCTCATCCCATAACACCCACCACTTGTTTGCGCTATCCCACTTATAGATAGCACCGCCGGCCCCCTCAAAGACCGATCCACTCCAAGTCACCTTGTTTTTGTGTGGCCCGTCCAGCCCCGCTCCCACAACTCCGTTGATATAGGACATTTGTATCTGGGGCGAAAGGATGATGTGCCCCTTGGTGGCCTCACATCCGGTGCTTAGGTAGTAGCCATTCCAGGTCTCGGGCCGCTGGGGGTCCACCTCGTAAATGCCACAGCCGGCCCCGAAGTCAGTTAGGGCGGGCACCCACTCCTGGGAGGGCGGGAAGTCAAAGTATGACGCTGCTCCGGGCCGCGCCGCCTCAGACAACCCAGGGGCCTGATCGAGACGCCAAGCGACACTACCCTTCCCGTCTCGGGCCAGAAGCGCCTTGAGCGTGGGGAGTCCGGCCCCGCTTAGTTCAATGTCGTGACTAGTGGACACTTAATACCCCAACACAAACGGAATAGACTGTCGTTTCATCCCAAAGTCTCTTTCGGCTTGAGCAATCATGCGGGCAATATCTTCTTTGCCCAAGACCGACTTGGGGGGAACAACTTGGTTTGCCATGATCTCCAGAGCGCGAGCGATGATGATGCGTTCCTTGCCCCGCTCTACCGTCACCCTATCTGTCTCTGCAATTAGGGCCGGAATCACTGTGCCACTGGAGTCGGTGCGGAGGGTATAACCCGTGCCTATCAACCGGATGGAGACGCTAGTCCCAGGCCAGTCAATAAGCTCAAAGTGCGTCCCATTGCCCACCGGACGGAAACGAAGGTCGCTCCAGGCGTCGGTAGAACTGAGGCGATACTGGACTTGGCGCAGGTCTTTTATCCAACTGTCCACACTATTGACGGTGCGGAAGCTGTATTCGTAGACGCCCTGAATAAGGGCAAGGTCGTCATTGGCTATCTCATAGAAGAGATAGTCGTAAGAAGCATCAATCGCCTGGTCAAGGATGCCCCGAACCATGCCACTGGAGAACATGCGCTCTTGGTTGAAGGAAGTCAGCCGGTAAATATCATTGTTGCCCCAGGTGCCACGAGCGGGCACCAGTGTGGCCGTGGTAGAAGGAAGGCTCCAATTGGTGACTACCTGCTGGAGTCCATCGTTGGCTCCCGACAATCCTTTAATGAAGTGCTCATCCCAATAGCTGGTAGACTCATACCGCTTGGTGTCTACCAACGTGGTGGTAGTGCCTCCTGTGGCTGTCTCCTTGGCCCAACGCCCCATTATCTGTGCTACAGCATCTATGAGGTTGGCCGCTGTATGAGTGGCAAACCCATCATCGGGAGCCGTGATAACTGCAACGCCACCTGAAACTACTAGCATTTCTTAATCTCCAAACAACTGGAAATAGACCGTCAGACCGGTTGCGGCCCAGGCCGGGCTTATTTGTTCGGCCAAGATGCGGGTATGAGTTTGCGCTGCCACTGATGTTCCGGCCCCACCAGTCTTGTAGGATCGGAGTTTAGCGACTGTATTGACGGCGGTGGTGGTGACTCGCCAAGTTTGAGCCACAGTCGCCCGTACATTGGTGTCCAGGGAATATGAACTATCTCCCGTTCCGGCGCTAAATGAAGTCGCAATCCCCCGAAGTTCCGCCAACTGTGTTTGCGAAACTCCGGCCACGCTGAGAACCCCCAACAGCGTCTCGCCTGGGTCGCCAATGTCGCTGAGGTCGAAAATACCCGTAATGTCATAAACCCCAGGTTCGGCCAGGGTAAGAGTCGCCCCCACAACGTCCTGTTCGGCTCCCGTCAGGGTGAGGTCGGCGCTGGCCGTGGCCTGTTGCGAAATCGGGTCTTGTTTGGCATTGGCAACGATGGCCTTCTTGTCGGTCGCAATCTCCTGAATCTGGGCATCGCACAGCACCCCGTCCACGTGAACTCCCCAGAGGTTGCGGTAGAGAGCGGGACTGGTGCGGTTGCGGTTGGCCGTGGGATAAGTTGCCGCCATTGTCTTGCGAGTCAATGCGGCAACATCGGCCCCATTGCCCTGTTGGGCTGTCTCTGCATTAGCGAAGTTCCCCGAGGCCGAACTGAGAATCACGAAGTCCGTCCCCGCATATTCGATAACCCCGAGAGCCGCCGAAGTCGCTCCCAGAATAGAGCCCGTCCCCGAGAGGACTCCGTTGTCGGCCACGGTGTAGGCGTTGACCAGGTTGCCCGTCATGGTGACGACGTTAGTCCCATAGTTGATGCTCAGGATGGTCAGGCTCTCGGTGGCGTTGTCATCAGTGAGAGTTACAGTCTGTCCCGCGCAGAACACCGTGGCGTCAGCCACCTCCACATCGGGCTGTCCGTCAGCGGCATCAGCCGCCAGGAGGCTGGAGATGGCCCCAACCGAGAAAGTGCCCGTTATCACTCCCGACAGGGCCAGCATGGTAAGGGCAGAGTCAGCCCACAGGGTCGCCTCCTGGCGCTCGGTGTTTTGCTGGTAGGTTCTCATTAGAGTGCCCACCGTGAGGTGCTAAACCTCGTTACTGCGGCGGTGGGAGAGGCAAGCAACTTAAATATCTTGCCCTCGCCCCCAGTGAAGGAAATAGCTTGCCCAGTGTTGTATTGGTGCCCGTTGGCTACATCTTCAAACCAAGTCAGGGGTTCGGTGCCAGTCAAGGTTAAATCGGCAGCGTTCACGCTCCGGTTAACGGCCACGGCGTAGTAAGTCGAATCGTTGACAAAGGTGGAGGCGTTGTTGCTACCATCGACTGTTACCTGGTCGGTGGTCTTAGACCAGGCAAGGAGCAAAGCCTTCAGGCTTGGAATCAAGTCACCAAGATTTGCGACTTCATTAAACAAATCAGTTTCATATTTAAGCCCATTGGAGGTATTACCGCCTTCCCAGTCATAGATGAAAAAACAGAAACCTTTTGCGCCTTCTTCCAAGGCGAGCCAAAACTGCATCCTGATTTCAGCCACAGTGGGAAGCCGCAAGTGCCAGGATTCCGACCCATCCCCAACATCATGCCCCTGCATCATGGCCCAGTAGGGGGCGGATGGGTCGAGGTCGTCCACCGTGTTCCGAATGTAGGTTACAATGTCGGTTCCGCCCGGGCTTAGGTCTCCAGGAGAGTTCCCTGTCTCGCAAGGATAGGTATGGAGCACCAGAATGTTGCCATTGATGAAGTTGGCCGTGGGGTCAACGTCCCCAATGAGGCCAGGGAAGGCCAGCCAAGTGGGGGCATACTGGTTGAAGGCTATCCGCATGGCCCGCACTTGCTCGGCTCTGGCTAACGATGGTTCATCATCCAGCACCACGGCAAAGATGCTGGACTCAGCGGAAAGAATGTCTATCAAGGGTTCGGCAATGACGTGGGCCTGGGTTACGGTGTAGGGGCCTATATCGTAATAGCTATCCCAAAGGTCTCCCTCAAACGACATGACCACCTTGATACCTTCGGCTTCTGCTGCATCCAACAGGTCAGCAACATTAGCGCCCTCGGCTGAGGTGTTGTTCAGAGAGATGGTGTTGATGTTGTGGGCCACTAGATCGGCTACAATAGTGGCGGGACTACTCAAATACGAGGCGTTCATAAACATGGCGAAGGGAACAAAGGTCTGGCTGGTTTGAGCAGCGCCTCCAGTGTAGGTTCCCGTCAGTTTGGCAGCGTTAGCCGCTTCATTGTCGTAGTCGTAAATCCGGCGCTGGGTGTTGTCGGGGCCACCGTTGTTCTTGACCACAAGCATGAGCCGATTGTTTGGTTTCCAATTTGCATCGGCTAGCACTTCGTTGCCAATGGCTGATATGTCTGGAGATGGGTAGAACTCGCCTGTGCTCCAAGCATCTGGCTCCCAGTCAACGTAGGCGGTGGTGAGAGTAAGGGCTTCAAACTCGGTGGCATCGGCGGGTAGAGCCGCTTCCGCATAAGCTGGAAGCACCCCATAAATGCGAAGAACTACAGCATCGCTTTGGTTGCCAAAGGAGCACAGTTGCAAGTGGAGGTCAGAGAAGGTAGCCCCTTGACCGACAGACGGCTTGAATATATAACCCGTCTCTTGGTTGACACTATCCCACTTGCCAACATATTGGTGGCTCAGTTGATAAGAGCCGATGCCTTGGTAGTCATCGTTGTTGTTACTGATTTGAAGGGCTAGACTGCTCATCGTCTTGCCGCCCATCGGGTTGACTCTTTGCGCTCTACGTTCTGTTGGTAGGCCCTCACGCTATGCTCCCCCAGAACCGCGCCATAACAAACAGAATCAGCATCCGCGACGCGTAGCGATAGACGCTCCCCTTAAACGTCTCTGCGGGGGCCGATGCTGCCGAAGACAGCCATACCCCTTGAAAGACTAGGAGATCAGAAGCCACGTTACCCCGCTCCCCGCCAATGCCCCCACAATGGACAGAAGGATGGCTTTCACCGCGTCCAACTTGCGTTCAATTACTTTGACCACCTTGGGTTCCAATAGAAACGCCTCTTCTGGTATGCGCTCATCGGCCCACTTAACGTAGAGCCGACGCATCTCCGCAACGATGTCCCGCTCTTCTCCTTTGGTCGTGGCATTCTGGCGGCGCTCCTTGAGTTCTCGGAGTTGCCGCAAAACGTCTTGCTGTATGTAGGTGTAATCGTCCATTTAGGCTGTATCCACAGAGATGATCGGGTCAGCGGCAGCATCGGTCGTGACTGCCTGGGTGAATAGTGAAGTCGCATCATCGGTCTTGTAGACGGTGAGCACCCCCGCTGCTATTGCCACTTTGTTGACTAGCTTGGCGATGGCCCCCAGGAGTGTCCTACCAGATGCCCCCGCCTCTCCGTTGGCTATGGGTTCAGTGAGAATGTCCACCACGCCAGCGGAGGTGATATTGGAGACGGACACAGTATCCACAGCAGGATCGAAGTAGTTGGCTGCTACCAATGTCCGAGCCTCAAACTCGGCAACCGTGGGAAGGTCGGCAATATCGGCGCTTAGGCTAGCACCTACCGCTGTCCCCAGGTTGTCTCGAACCGCCTCCAGGCTGTCGGTTGCCTGGTCATAGGTGAAGCTGCCCGGCGTCTTAGTGAGCAATTCGTGGAACACGCTCCCCACCGTTGGGGGGGCCGCCCCGTCTATGTCAGAGTCGGCGTTAAGCAATTCGTCAAGTCTCTGGGCAACTAGGGCGTCGTCTACCTCAGACTGCACTTCGGCATCCCATGAGGCGTTCCAGGGGACAGCGGAAAGGCTTGCGCCATTCGCTCCTATGCGCACAAATGAATCCCCCGTCTGGTTGAGTGATGCCAGAGTGAACACTGGAGCCGCAACATCTAGGAGTTTCTTAAACCCAGCCGACAGGTAGCCACCTACGGTTTCAGTAATGGCCGTCCCCAGGATCGCAACCAGGTTGACGCCCAGTTTGGTGGTTCCACCGGCATACCCCGTCCCGTCAAACATCAACTCGGCGTTGTCCGCCGCCGTGGTATCTCCAGAGATAGAGACCACGTCCACCCCTAGCTTTGCTGTCCCACCTGCGTAACCAGTTCCGTCAAACATGAGTTCGGCATTATCAGCAGCGGTAGTGTCACCCGATATGGCGACAACATCGACGCCAAGTTTCGCGGTTCCCCCAGCGTAGCCGGTTCCATCGAACATATCCTCTAGGTTGTCCTGGAGGGTGCCGTTGTCCACCATGACGTTGTTCATGCTAGCCTTGCGAAATCCGATAGTCGGACCCCTCCAAGGGAGAACTCCTGTTGCTACGCCAGTGATCCAACCAAAGCCCTCGGTATCATTGTTGGCCGATACTCCGCCAGTATTAGGTATCTCGATGGCATACATGCCCTTGTCAGCAATGGGCTCAGACCAGTCATAAACGCCGCCCGTGGTTGGAGTGATAGCAACACCTGTAACGACTCCCGCCGTGGTGACGAAGTTCCAGGTCACGGCTATCCCCGCGCTGTTGTAGACGACAGCGGTTTCAATCGACTTGAAGTCGGTGTCATCAAGCAGGGGGAGAATGTTGACTGGAATAATTACGGAAGTGTCTACATCACACCAGATGTCAGGCACGTGAACCTCCTTGACCTATCACACTAGGTGTGATATAATGTTGGCATAATACAATAGGAGAAAACAGATGAACCAGAACAATGAGCCAAGATGGATAACTGACCTTCGGGGGTATAGATATGCCAAGGTGAGCGGCCATCCAAACGCGAACAAGAACCACTATATCTCTGAGCACCGCCTTGCAATGAGCAATCATCTTGGGCGACCATTGGCCCCCAATGAACTTGTTCACCATATCAATGGAGATAAGTCTGACAATAGGATAGAAAACCTTGTCCTCATTACGAGGTCTGCCCATGTTGGCGAGCATATTAGGGGTGAGAAACACCCCCTTTGGAAGGGTGGGGCTGCTATTGTTCAATGTAATCAATGTGGCAAAGAGTTTCCTGCAAAGGCTCACAATCGTAACGATACGGCGAAATTTTGTTCCCGCAAATGCTATGCTGATAGCATGCGCGAGAATCCGCGTATATGCCTTATTTGCGGAAAGGAATACCAGCCTCCGAACGGGAAGGTTCCGAGTAAGTATTGCTCCAGCCCTTGTTTCCAGATGAGCCGTAAGAGCTAGTTTCCAAATGTCAGGCATTGTTAGCTCCTATTGCTGTGCGTAGGCATACCAGGGTTTGCCGCCTCCGCCCCCCGCCGTAAACTCGACATGGAGCTTGGGGGCAAGGGTTGTATTGTGGTCGTAAGTCCTGACCCCTCTATTTGAGGAATCCGAGACTATACTTCCAGCCCGGTCTCCACAGAAGAACCCCATCGCATTATTTTCAGCAAAGCCCACACGGTCAACAATTTCTTGGATGCAAGTTGCAATGCCTGGAGTGTTATACCACGTATCAGCCGAAAAGTTGCCTGGAGTCCAGGCAACGCTAGCTGTTGTTAATGCCCTACTGTCGTAATCAGTGCGGTCAGCAATAGCCCCTGGGTTGTCAGCGTCTTCGCCATATATCAGTACGGGAACGGTATTAGAAAAGTTTCCACTACTATAAAAAGAAAGATATGTGTTACTGGTAATAGCCGCTCCATTAGAAATAGCCACTGTCGTAAAGCGGGAGGCATTTTCTTGCTTGTTGTAGGTAGAGTTCCACCGACCAAAGTAAGTAGCAGTATCAGTTTTGTCAAAACCCGTGGTGCTCCAAATGTAGCAATCATCTGCCCCAGCCCCCACCTGCTCATCAACCGTGGTGTCCACCATGAGGGGCCACACCCTGGCAGCATCCTCAATCCAGGCCAGGGGGACTCGGTGGAAGACGTTTAGACTCTGCCCCGAACGTTTGAACCAGAAGGCCCCGAGAACCTGCTGGCCTGCTGAATCCCAAGAGCGGGGTAGGTTAAACCACCAGAGGACTTGACCGGTGGTGATTAGGCGGAACTCTACCAGCCCCGACGTGGCTCTGTCAGCATGGCTGCCAGTGTCCCACCGTGTCCCGTTGACCCAGATACCAACGCCAGACGAGCGCCGGAAGGTCAGTTGTAGCTCCAGAGACGGGTTGCCGCCCGACCGGATAGTGGCGTTGGCTGTGGGCAGAGAGGCCAAGGAATCGATGGTTAGGAGTTTCTCCAGCCTTGCGGTCTGGGCTTCCCAACTGAAGTGCCGGCCCGTTCCGTATCCGTTGGGCCATGTGGCCTTGTCGCCACTGACAACGGCGTCGATGGCATCGGGCACCGAGATGAACTGAATCTGGCTGAGGTCGTTAGTCCACTGGAGGTTCTGAGGGTCTAGTTCGACATACTCACCAGTGGCGGGGTCGGTGTAACGGCCAACAAAAGCAGCGTCAAGGCGAGACTGGAGATAGGCGTTGAAGCCCGCCTTTTCCATCCGGTAGTTGAACGGCGCAGGCGCTCCCCCAGCAACCCAATCGGTGTCCACCTCCTGATCAAGCGCAGGCCCATAATGCCACCGTCCACCGACCTGAGCGTCGAACATGAAGCGGTTGGGGTCGGTAGGGTGCCTGTGCTTGATATGCCCACGGCCACGTTCGACAACGACGGCACCAGGCCACCATATCTGAGCGGCTACGCGGGCAAGAAGGGCTGGGTTAGCCACTTACGCAGCCACCACGTTGGCATCGGTTGAAAGGGGCATCCAGTAACACGCCACCCTAATAGCGCCCCCATTTACGGCAGCTGTCCCAACGGTCATAATGATGCTGTCAGTAATGGCGATGTCCTTGAGGGCAGAGGGAGTGGCAATTCCGTTGGCGTCCGGGGTGGCGTCCACCCAGAACTCATTGGCGTCAATGTTAACAGCGTTGGTGGCTGCTATGAATAGGTCGGTATCACCAGTGACACCCAAGGCCAAGGTCGCGCTGCCCGGGGCGGCCTCTTCCAGAAGAACCGTGCAGAAGGGCACCATAATCGCCACCAGGACTTCGCCGGTAACGGTGTAGAGTGGAACGGCCCCCACTGCGCCCAGGTTGGCCGCTCCGGTGAAGGTGATGGTCTTGTAGACGGGACCTTGAAGTTGCCCGCCTAGGGAAACGATGTCTGATACGCCCATCGTTATGCCTCCACCTTGTGTTCTACTGTGAGTGTGCCGTCGCCACCCGTGGCGATAAAGAGGATGGTTCGGATGTCTCGGGCACCAGTTACCTTAAAGGTGCAAGGGGCGATTAAGAGGTTGCCAACCGTGGCCGTGGGTTTGGCGGTAGCACAACGATAGCGGACATTGCCACCTTCGAGGGTGTATTCGCTCTCCACGACGCCTTCGGGGATTCTGCCCGCTGTGGGGCCGATAGCCGTAGTGGATACGGTAATCTTCTCGAAGGGCCGCACATAGACAGGGGTGTCATCGGCGTGAGTAGCAGCGGTGGTGTCGTTGTAGGGGCGAGTGTCTACCGTGAGGGTGTTGGTAGCGATGTTTGTTACCAACATCTCTTCGGCTTCTACACGGATAACGTCTCCGATTTGGAAGTCGGTTCCGTCGTCAACATTGATGCCGGTCTCCGATATGTCCAGGGCTTCATTCAGAAGCGAGCCACTGAGCACAAAGGGGCCAGTGACAAATACATTGGTTCTTACACGTTGTCCAGCCATGCGCCTTTTACCTCCATCCGCCTTGACGCAGCAAACTTATGTTCCCCAGGAGGGGGAACGTTCCCCCTCCTGATGTTTTGTTTTTAGGCTTCAGCCACCGTCACCGCCAGGAGGCCGGAAATGCTCGCATCGGGGTTCGGAGCGAACATATAGGTGAGAACGTCACCCACAGCGGCAGCATTGACGACCAGGTTGTTGCGACCCCGGAAGACAATCTGGTGCCCAGCGGCGGTGCAGTTGTCGTCGATGGCCTGGGTTAGCTGAGTTGCATTCTGTTGGAAGAGGCAGTTCTCAAACCATATTGCCCAGGGGACAACCGTAATGTCGGCGTCAATCCGAACATGGCAGTGGGTGGCATCGTAGCCCCAGGAAAGGAACTCGCAATCGATGAACTTGTTCCGGCCTGGAACAGCCGCCCCATGACACCAGAGGCCATAACTGGCGGCAGTGCGAGGGTTGGTAAACTGGCCGACGGTGCAACGCACGAAGACGTTCTCTGAGCCACCCAACTTGAGACTGTAGGAGGCGGCGTCGGTGGCGACCGGGGACATGAAGAAGATATTCTCGAAGTAGTTGCGTAGTCCAGTGATGGCTACACACCCAGCCGCCGACCCCGCAGCTTTCTCGTTGGAGAACTGGATGTTCTTGAAGATGCAACCACTAGCCGAGATGGTTACAGCAGGAGTGACCGCAATAGCAGCCTGAGTCACTATGCGGCAACGCTGGCCGAGGCCGTAGAGTTCCGAACCAACACCGATTAGGTGGGTATAGTTCTTGCTCCAGGTGATGGCCGCCGCAGGGTTATCAGCGGTGGCCCGCGCGATGAAGGCCACCACGTCGTTTTGGTTTGCTGTGCAGCGAGCGTACGCCTCCTCGACCCCAATGTAGGGAGCACCAAGACTACCATCGCCAGTAGCGGACCCATTCACGGTATCCACCCAGAAAACGTCCCCGATAGGATGCTCTAAAATGTTCGATAGGTCCGCTATGCTCTTTCCGGCATTCATAAAGTACCGGAGTTTGGTGTTCATACCAGCCATTTCGTGTTATTCCTTCCCGGTTTCGGGGGCGGGAGGCCGCCCCCTACGTCCCGTAATTGTGCCGTCCTTCCGGCTGTATTTAGCTGTAAGCCTCACTGAGGCCCTGGAGGTAGAGCATGCTCTTGGGGTTCACGACCGACATGGTGTAGGCCCCGAACAAGTTCTTTTGGGTAGCCAACTTGGAGATTGGCTTCTCTTCCTGTTTCCACTCCATGCCCTGAACGGCGTGAATCTTGATGTCGGGCAGGCGCAGGAAGTAGAGGTATCCGGTCTGCACGTCAGGGTCGGCAACCAGTTCGATGTCGCCGTAGGGGGTGTGAATGGTGTCGATGTTGATGCCGGCCACTCGGTCGCTGCCATTCCGATTGAAGGAGTTCAGCGCAGCGTAGACCTTGGCGACGGCCTGCTTCATGGGGTAGGTGCACATGATGGTGGTGGGCATGAGCCGGTTGCCCGCAGCGGTTATGATGTCCTCGAAAGCGGTGTTGATAAACAACTCCGACACGGGGTCACTGGAGTAGGCGGTGTCACTGTTGCCCCTGGAAACGAAGGTCTTGAGTCCACCCATGACACCGGAGACAGAACCGGATGTAAACTGAGCCCGGACGCCACGGTAGATTTGCTTGTTCAGGTCGGCGCGGCAGCTAACGAGGGCGTCAATGATCATGTCCTGCAACTTGGTCGTTCCGCCGTAGTTATCCATAGCCTGCGCTACGTAGGTTTCCTCGTAGGAGTAGAGGAAGGTCTGAATCCAGTTGTAGTAGGCCGTGGCATCCAGGTAGCCACGAGCAGTGATGGTAGCGGTTTCATCCTGGGCATTGGTAATCTTCTCCCAGGCAACACCTGTAAGGTGCTCCACATCAGACGACCCCATGACGCCTCGACGTATGGTGAGGGAGTCGGTCGATACAGCCGTAACCTGGATGTACTCGCTCTCAACCAAGATGATGTCACCAACACCCAAGCTGTTTCCCTCGCCGGATGCTACCGACTCAGTGGTGGACGCTGCCTCCCAGGTACCAGAGATGGTGCCGGAGCGAAGATGGACGTTCTTCTGCATCCATTCGAGCTTGCCCGAAATACCCGTTACCGGCTCGCCCTGACTAAGCAGGTTCAAGAGAACATGCATCTTGGGGTCGAGCGTGGGAAACACATCAAGCACTTGACGCCGCATCGGGTCGGTATCGCCAAGGCTCGTTAGAGTCCCATAGTCACCAGCCATTGTTTAATTCCTCCGCGCCCTTAAAGGGCGACTATTTTTTCTTTCTGAGTTGTTGGAGTTGCTTGTAGTCGGGGTCATTCAGCAACCCGTGAGGGTCGCCAGGGTGTCTTGCCTGGATTTCCTCCAGAGAGATACCACCGCCCCCACCACCTGTTGATGTTGACACAGCCCTGGCCTCGGCCAGTTCTGCGACGTGGGCTTTTGTCTTTTCCTCAAACTCCTTGCCCAGGTTGTCAATCTTGTCCTTGAGTTCCTTTAATTGGGAGTCATAGGACTGCTTGACCGCATTGACGTGGAGCTTTGGAAGTTCCTTACGTGCGCTTACCCGCAGGCGCTCCAAACCCTTTTCCACCACATCCGCCTGCTCTTTCGGGGACATTTGCTGCATCTTCTCGGTGCTGGGCAAGTCAAGAGCTATGTCCAGATTCGGGATAGCGGCGGTAAGGGCGACCAGTATATGGTCGGGGCGTTCGGCCAAGAGTGCGGCCTTTAGGTCGGTCGGGTCTTTCAGGACGCCTAATGCCAACACATCGTCGGCAATGTCCTTAATCTCGCTGCCAATTTGGGAACCAAGAGACTGTAATCGAGTCTCCTGAATGTCCCGCTCAACAGCGGATCGAGTCCGGCTCTGAACCTCGGCGGTATACGCCTCTTTGTCCTCGTCCGTCATTATGGATTCGAGGTACTTCTGTTGGGCCTCTAGTCGGGCCTCAAACCCTTGGCGGGCTTTCCGCTCTTCGGCTCTGCCTTGTTCGGCTCGGGTGGTTCTGGCCTGGAAGTCCTTGATTCGCGATTCCCAGTCAACTTCTTTGACGAGGGGCGTATCAGACTCCGCTTTGGTTTCGCCTGGGGTTACTTCGGGGGCGTTCTCCGTCTGCTCAGGGGCCTCAACCGCTGATTCCATAATGGGGGCGGCTTCTGGCTGGGTCTGCTCGGACGTACCCGCTGTGTCCTCGATTGTCACGTATTCCTCCTGCTTAAAATAGAAAAAGGCCACGGAAAATATCTCCGTGACCTTGCTTCGTCACTTTCTCTGCTATTCGATTGTTAAGGTTATCTATCTACAGTGTAACATATACACAGTAAACGTCTAGGGTAAACGTGCGGAGACTACTTCATCGCCAGCACTTCTTTTTTCGCCCTCTCGCGGCCATAACCTAGAACGGTGGAGATCAACTTTTTCCTTATCTCCGGTGTCCCCTTACTCCAGTAGGGGCTATTAAACGCCTTCGTCAATTCATCCTTGCCATATTGCCAAGCTAGACGTTCATACTCAGCCCTTTGCTGGAGCGTCAGGGGCTTTTTGTTAATCTCGTCACTCACCACTGGCGCATTCATACCCAACTCTACTACTTCCGGTATCTTGGCCCAGTCTGCCTTCACAGCGTCAACCGAGTCAGTGAAGGTTTTGTAATCCTTTGGCTCCAGATACTTTCTGAGGTTCATCGGGATGCCAGTGTCACCAGGGTCAAGTAGCGCCTTGACCTCTGGCGAGGACTCCAACTGGAGACGCTGGACTGGCGGGAGGTCTTGCCACTTCTGAATCTTGCCACCCGTAGCGTTCTTGGCTACAGCGTCGAACTTGTCCGAGACGGTTTGGTAGGCCCCAATAGACCCACCGAAGAAACTCACAGGAGCGGAAATGGCGGCTCCAACAATGCCCATCTCCTGCCATGCCTCATACATGTCCTGTGGCAGAAAAGGCACATAATCCTTGGCGATTCTCTTTAGTCGCTCTTCCCAAGTATCAATCTTGTTGCCTAGCGCATCTTCGCCTCGAAGTAGGTCTACCCCCTCACTGGCGGCGGGAGAGAGTTTCGTCCCAAAGAAGTTTTCCAACAGCACCTCAAGACGGTTAACATCTACAATAGCGCCACCCCGTGACTTCTTCTGTCCTGTGAGCATCTGAGCCGCATATCTTATCAGTGGGGCATAGCCACCCAAGAAGTCGATACTCAGTGCTCCATACCGAATCTTCCCAAAATCAGATGAGCGTGGGTCCCATTCCACTTCTACGCCTGGAACCTGATCCATGACCGCTAAAACAGTGGCGCTACCCATTACAAAGCCGCCTAAATCCCTACCCACCGTTGAGCGAAGGGCGGGATTCTTAAGGATTATCCTAGTAGCCAGATAGGGAACCTCAAACCGTGAAACAGCAAACCGGGGGGCAAAAAACAAAGCGTTAAGCCACTGATTGTTTGCCTTGAGGAAGTTGCCCATGCTGCCCCGACCTGTAGTAGCATTGGCCCACTGCGCCAAGCGCTGAATATCCTCTTTGGTTTTTCCAGTTGCCTGGACAAGCTCGTCTAGGTTGCTGAACTTCCGCTGGCCCACCTCGACCGCTGCCCGCACATCATCGGGCAACCAGCCCATTACCACGTCATCTGCTCTGCCACCACGAAGTTTATTCCCAGCGACAACATAGCCACGTTCTGATTGTTTCACCCCAGGTATCAGGCCCGCCCAAGAAGTCATAAACGTTTCTTCTTGTTGTGAGAGTTTTCCCCAACGATCTAGGTATTCTAGGCCCGCCTCTTGAAGCGGCTTGTGCAAGGGCCGAGCGAAGTAAGCTCGGTCGGCAGCGATAGCGGCATCCTCAGAGCGTAGAGCTTGCAAGCTGGCCTTGGCGCTGGCCCGCCATGCCTTGTTGTCGCCCCAGAACCCAAAGATGCCCTGCCGTAGAAGGAAAGAATCATCCCATGTTGCTTTCAAGGCACGTGGAAGACCGATGACATTCAAGAAGGTATCCCACTTGCTGGGAGGCAATAAGCTGTTGACATCCCTCAGTAGGGATTGCGCCGCTCGCATTTGGTCATACTCATCAGTGATAGATAGGAGGGCCTGAGCCCTGTCAAGAAACGACTGAGCTAACTCTTCGGGCATCTCCACGCCAGCAGCCTTGAAACGACTCTTGGCAGTGCGAATGGCGTCCCTTTCTACATTTTTGAGTCTTGCCTTGGCAACCCGTAGTTCCTCGTCAGTCAGGTAGGCCAAATCCTTAGCTCGCTGTTTCGCCGCCGCCACTACCTTGCGATTGGCGAGCAGGGTTTCTCTGGCCTCTTTCACGGGGTCGAAGTTCTTAATTTCGTCAACCAGTGCACGGATGGCATCGGCCTGCTCCGCTTCTGGAAGACTGTTTAACGCCTTGGCTCTCTCTAGGAAATCGGTTGCCATGTCTTCGGGGAGTTCGGCTCCATGTTTGGACAAGACAGCTTTCGCCTGACCAATGGCCTTGCGGTCGGCCAGAGAAGGTGCGCCAGCGCCCGTTTTTCGGGACTGCGCGTCTATGAGGGCTTCCAGGTCATTAGCCGCTTGCCTTGCCTCTTGGCGCACCCTGGCCTCGGCATCCGCTATCGCCCTCTTACGGGCCAACTCCTTGGCTACGGGGTCATATTCCTTGATTCTGTCAGTTAGTTTAGTCAAAGCCACTGGCTGTTCCGCCTTGGGTAGTCCTCGCATATTGCGGGCCTCGGTAAGTAATTCTTCGGCCATGCCCTGTGGCAATTCAATATCAGTGCGGCGTAGAATGTCCTTTACTCTGGCAACGGCAAGCCGGTCTATTGAGTTCAACTGCTGAAAGACATTTCGTGCCGTGCGGTCTATCATTTGCTCCAGGTCAGCCGCTTGTTCCTTCAAGAGTCTTGGTGAAGGCTTGAGAACGCCACCCATGACATCGCCAGCCCTAACTTCGGGAAGTTGGCGCACTTCCTCTATCAAGTCCATGAGAGCTTTCGTTCGCTCTTCGCCTGCTAACCCGTCAAGGGCCGCTGCCCTATCAAGGAAAGAGTTAGCGGTTTCAATGTCCATCTCCGCTACAGACTGTTTCAGAATGGCCTTGGCCTTTATAATAGCCTGCCTGTCCGCTGGCGTTAGGCTTGCCTTGACCTCTCGAACTGAATCATCTATCAAATACTCCAAGTCCCGGGCTCGTTGATTGCCCCTGGTGGTGGGTTTACCAGCCACGAAGTCCGGAGTGGCCGCCTCTTCAACGTCCTTAACCCTCTTTCTTGCCTGGGTTACTTTGCGTTCTGCCTCTGCCACGGCTTCACCAGCCGCTTGAGTCTCTTTCCTGACCATCTCTTTCTCTGCGGCCTGACGCATACGCTTCGCAACCGTGGGGCCTTGCCCCTTCTCAATTGCCTTCTTGATAATCCGGTTCATGTAGACAAACAAGCCTTCGGGGGTGAGTTTGTCAATAGTTGACGCTAGTTGGACGGACTGAGCAGAGGAAGTCAGTCGCTCCGCTATGTGGCGGCTTAGTTCGTAAAGCTCTTTGGTGTTCTTCTCGGTGGCGGCACGACGCATAAGGACGATACCCTGAGCCATCGTGTCAACCATCGTGTCGGGGTCGAGCGGGTCATCGGCCATCACCCTGGCCCTGGCTGCAACTGCATCCTCGTCCACAGCTTTAGCGGCGGCATCCAATGTTCTCTTGTTTGTGATGGGGCCGTAAAGAACGGGGTCTTCGTCGTAGAGTTTTCGCAACACAGGATCGCCCATTGGGGACTCGGCGGTATGGGTTGCAAATCCTCGTTCAGGCAATCCCTCATCAGGGGGCACCCCGCCAGGCACTTCTCCCGCAGGAGGCCCCGGTGGTTGACGAGGCGGCGCACCACTAATAGGTGGCTCCATACCCGCTTCCGTGCCGGGGGCAGGCGGCTCTGTACTGACTTCTGCGCCGGGCGGCGGTGGCTCTTGCACCTGTTCTCTAGCACGAAGAGCATCTTCGGATAATTGTTGCCGTCGCGCCATCTCTTCGCGGATTACTTCGTCGGAGACTTCTGCCCGAGGGGACAGTTTAATGGGTGGCACTTCGCCCTGGGGCGCTTCGGGCAACACCCCTTGCCCTGGCAACGGCTTGGCCCGTTCTCTAGCCAGCAACGTCTCTTTGTCTACCAGCCCAGGCGCTTGGCCCTCGGTGCCCCTTGCCTTGCCAAACTCTTCTAACATCCGGCCCTGAGCACCCTCTGGCCCAATTCCAGGGAGTCCAGTCTGGACACTGGTGGACGGGGCCATATCGGGAGCCATCCAATTAGTAATGGCGTCCTCTATCTGCTGAATCTGGCCCTTGAGTTCAGAGTGTTGTTGTGTGAGGCCGGAAAGCTCGCTTCTGGCGTTCTTGGCAATTCCGGCTCGGCCACCAGTAGGACGGTAAGTGGAAAGCCAGTTTTTGTAGTCCAACTCCCCAATGGAGTCCCACCAGTCGTCTTCAAAAGGATTGCGTCCTTGACTTTGTGCCAAGTCTATTAACGACTCATCGTTTTTTCCAATGCTAAGGCGACCATACCAAGGGTCTTTAGTGCGGCTAGTAGGTTTGGCTGGCCGAACAACCTTCATCCCTTGTTTGGCGTATTCTGCCATACCCTCGGCTTCGTCAATCCGCCGTTCAATGTCGTCCAGTTCTTCGTAAAGCCCGAAACTACGGTTGATGCCGGCCACGGCCTCATCTTCATCGGCAAAACGCAGGGGTTCAAACTTCTGCGGACGCTTGGCAACAAACCCCAACTGCGGACTGAACGGCCCCATCTCCTCAGCCGCCCTGACACCGGCGCGGGCACCCTTGGCTAGCTGCTCGACCCCCTCTGTTACCACCTTCCCGCCCGCCCTAGCAATAGATGGAGCAACTGAGACAGCGGGGCCACCCAAGGCCCAGGCGGAAGGGGCAAAGAGTTCAGTTAAGAGTCCCTTTATGGGAAAGTTGCGAGTGGCCGGTTCGATAGGACCAAACCCCGGGGTCTCAAAGGTTGGTTCTTGAAGGTTGCGCCAGTTCTCACGGCCTTGCTCCATTGCGACTCCGAGGTCTACACCAGATTCCTTAGCAATGCCTGGAGCCTGAATAGCCGCTGCCACGTTCTCGATGGCGGGCATGGCAATATCTTCCCATTCCTTTTGCTGGGCCTCCATCAATTCTCTGAAAGACGGAGACGGCGGCTCCCCGAATGTATCCCTCTGACCAGTTTCTAAACCAAGAGCCGCTGTCTTCTCTCCAGTCAATAACTCTTCGCCGTAAGCCCCTAAAGCATCTCCAACGTTACGCCCCACCTCACCCGCTGCGCCGCCCAACCAGTTCAGCAATTGTTGCATCGAGTCTGACTGCGCTGCTTGCCTAATGCCAGCGCCCCGCTGAGGCTCCGGTTGCGCCCACTGAGGAGTAGCTTGCTCCGGCCCAATGGCAGCGCCACCCGTAGCGTCTACAGGCCTTCGCTTCCAAAACATAGACCACGGCAAAGGGGTGCTCATGTTATAGTCCTAATCTCATCTGAGCAGGAATCCTACCCGCTCCTCTGCTGGCGTTACAATACCTGTGCGCCACCTGGATATTGTTGTTGAAATGCGGGCCGCCAAGTGAAAGAGGCACAATATGGTCAAAGGATAAATCTTGACTTGCAACCCTTTTGTGGCAGATTCCGCATATCATGCGATCGCGTATCGTAATTTGTTTGTAATCTATTCGTTCGGTAGCCACTCCCATTTTGGCGGCATGGCGACGCAAATTATATTCCTTGACTTTTTCAGGGTTGTTTCTTTGCCATGTTAAACGTCTAACACGACACTTCTCTGCGTGCGCTCTTTGCCATTTAAGATGATACGCACGCACTTTATCCTTGTGTGTTAATCCATATTCCTTCTGGTAAGCCAATTTGGCTTCCCTGTGGGAATAATAATAGTCCTTAGCTTGTTGCAACAACCGTTCTCGGTGGTTTTCCTTATATGCCCTGTCATATGCCAACGCAGTGTCTCGATGTAATTCCCTGTAAGCCTTATCCTTTTCCCTGTTCCTATGGTCGCGTTGCCATTGAGCAGCCTTCTCTTTATCCTTGAATGGCATTAAACATCCTGCCTGGTTTTATTCTAGGCACCCCAGCGTCCCCTCACGGCTTGCCCCGTCGGGATGCGCCGTTTCAACGTGTCAAGAATATCCTGGAAAGGAACACCCTCAGCAGCGTAAGCGCCCCCCATTTGCTCTCTCTCCGTTGGAGTCATACTGGCAAGCGCCCCCAGGTTGGGAAGCCCCAGCGCCGGCGGGCGATACCCTGGGAGAGTGCCACCCTTGAAGGCGGCATTGAACCAAGGGGTATCTTTGACTGAGGCGGGCTGAGGTGCATTCTCTTGCCTCTTTACCGACCAGTCATTGAACTGTGTCTGGACATCTGGACTTTCCAAAGACGAACCGATCCCCGCCAGATGAGTTAGAAACTGAGACCCCAAATCTTCTGGCGCATTAGAGGTTGGAGAACCGGCGGCATTTGGCGTCAGGTTGCTATACATTCCCCTTAGCCACTCAGGGACGTTGCGCCCCGCGCCCGCAAGTGTCTGAATCCCCTCTGGTGGGGCCGAGCCCCGGGGAAAGTCACCTTGCCGCCCCCGACTGGCGTAAGAGTAGGCCGCCCAGTCAGCGGGGTTCTTCTCTAGGCCAGTAAGGTATTGCTCTTCCTGAAGGGCAACCTCTCGCTCTTTCCATTGGTTAGCAATGTTCTTCCACTTCTCGGCAGCCTCGAAATCCCTAGCGTCGGTGGCCTGTTGCCATGAATCTTGCGCTTCTTGCCTGTAATACTGCGCCCAGCCAAGAGCATTGCTGGCTCTTTGTGCATCGGTCATGCCAGCGTCAGCTTTGGGGCTGGTTCGATATTTGAACTCTCCAGTTTCGGGGTCTTGGTAAAGTTCTAGTCCTGACGGCGTGGAACCATAGGGAGTGCGCCCCGTTCGGCTCACTTCCCACATCGAATCAGGGCTTGATTTGCCTAACAACTTCTGCTGGCCTGGCCTGGCTTCTAGATCGCCCATAGCATTCCGTGAGTAGGTAACAGGAAACGAATACAAATCACCAGTCCGGTCATTATGGGCCAACCATGTCCCTGGACTGGCGGTAGGCATGTAACTATAGCCGTCCGTAGTGGGAAAGGGTATAGGCCCGTGATATTGCTGGTCAGGCGCTCCACCTGGTGAAGAGGTGGTATCTCCCCCGTAACTCCACCCTGGAGGAGCGGGGCTAGTCTCAAAGTCCTCTCCAAAAGCTCCCCCAAAATCGTTACCCGTATAGTCGTCTTCAGTGGCATAAGAGGCCAGCCCAGGAGCACGGCGATTGCCCCCTTGTGGAATGTATTCAATGAGTCGCTGCCCCGTCTGATTCATCCAGTCAGTAAGAGATGATGTCTGGACTCCGCTGGGGCCAGGGTTGATAAACATGCCATTGCCGGCGTAGATACCGGCGTGACCATAACCTTCGTTCCCCGCATTGGGCGTGAAGTAAATGGTGTCCCCAGGTTGCATGTTGGCCCAATCGGTGCTTCCCTCTATGGCGTTGGAGGCGGCAATGGCGGAAGGATACTGACCCGAGGTGCCGGCAACGTTTTCTACAAACCTCTGGCAAAGGCCAATAAAACCCCGTGGATTATCTCGCATCAGTTGCTTGGCAACCGCCAGCCGTTGCGGGTCGGCCCCCGCCTGGAGCGCCGCTTGTTCGGCCTGGTTTACCTGTTGCTGTAAAGCCGCCATATCTAACCTCCGGCTCTGCGCCGCCTCCGCTCCATATCAACAACCATGCGGGCCACGCCAAGCTCGCCCTCTTCGGCCACCAGCCGGTCAAAGTCCGCAGGGGTCATCTCTTTGTATTGCTGCATCTGGTCTTTGTTGGACATCTCTTCATAATCGGGGGGCAAGGGAAACCGCTCCAACAACGCCTCAATGATGCGGTCATTCATGTCCATAGCGTATTCTTCGGCTGCCTGATAGGGGTGCTTATCCAAGGGGCACCTGTGGCACCGGCCCCTGTAACATCTGCGCCGTCTGCGCCGGACTGCCGGGGACTTGTCCTTCCATCTGAGGCGGGATGTTCATTCCGCTAGGAGTCTGTTCCAAAGTCTTCTGCATATCAGCCATCGTCTTCTCCAACTCCCCGGGCTCACCCTCTGTCCACCTCTTCGCAATGCGTACCTTCCAGGCGGCGGCGGCGACTTGAGCCCGCGCTTCCACCATTGGGGCGGAGGCGATAATATCCTCACCTCCCCGCCTTACCTGCTGCTCCTGGAAGTCCTCTATCTTAGCGCGGCGGGCATATTCTTCTTTGGAGATAACCCCATCCTGATAGAGAAGGCGAGCGTTGTTGATTTCCAACGCCTCTTGCTGGGGGTTGGTTGGAGTGATAGTAACCCTGTTGGCATACCAACCGTCAATGTCGGCAGCGGAGAGGGTGTAGGAATCCACCTGGAGTTTATACCCACCATCGACGCCGGCTTGTCGATACCGTTGCGCCTGGACAGAACGCTTCTTGTCTTTGCCGCCCGACATCTCCAGAAGCCGAAGGCGCTGTTCATTGGAAACTTCAACCGCAGCAGCGAGAGCGTCCATCGGGTTCTGAATAATCAACCGAGCCGATCCAAGGACATTGACAAACTCGGTGGCCGTGGTCTGCCTTGGCGCAGATTGCCCACCCAAGACAGCGGGAGTTGTCACGGAGTCAATCTCTCCAGAAAGAGAGTTGCTGTAGGCTACCAATTCCCCAATCTTGTCAGGAGGCATGACAAAGGCAGGCTTTTCGTCCCCTGGTTCCATCTCTTTCCATTCATTGGGTAAAGGAGTGGTCATTCCTTTGGGCAGATGCCCAAAAGGCCAAGTCAATGCCCGTCTCTGGTGGGCTATCTCGGTGGTAGTGTAGTCTCGCTCGTCAATGTAAGATTGAATGTAGCGTATTAACCCCACCGCTAGGTTTTGTGGCCCATCGTCCTCTTCGCCAGTAAGTTCAGTGAGGGAACCAAGGCCGGAGAAAGCGGGAACGTAGGGGATAAAACCATATCCGTGTTTGCGAGCATCTATATACTCGTCGGCAGCGTAGTAAGTAACCCACTCGTCAGTCCAGCACTCCCGCCAGACAATCTCGTTATCTTTATTCCTCAAACCATCAGGAATATTAAGTCTCAGTGACTCAAGTTCCCGCACAATATCCCCAGCGTAGCGTTTCCGTTCCTCGAATATCATGTCCCCACCGGGGTCGTCGAAAACCGCCAGGGGGTCAACGGAAAACATGGGGTAAGGGAACAGATGAGCGGACACCCACTTAGAATGACGAACCTTAAATGCCCCTTCTGACTCCCCATCATTCTTGACAGGCTCGTAAGCAGATATGTCCTCAATCGTCTTGAGATAGACCATACCACGAAGGAATTGCAGGGTGACTGCCTTGAGCAAGGGTGGCTGTTGCCGGTGACGGTGGGCTCGACGGCCGTCCTCTTCGTGAGCGCCATAAAGCCAACCCTCGGCGGCATCAGCCATTTCAAGGGACTTCTGTGGAGTTCCCCTACTCCCAGGACGCGGTATCCCCTCAATCTTTAAGGCGGAGAGGGGGACGTTTTGCTGGGCACGAGTGATGATGGCGTGAGCGATAGGAAGAGTTACTTGGCGAAGGTCGGGAATATTTTTGGGAAGGGTTAAGTCTCTGGCATTTCGGAAGTACTTATCCTCAGTCTTCATGTAAGTGTGGGTTGTGTTCCAATAAGTGCGGGCGCGGGCAAGAGTTTTGGTAATGGTAGCTTTATCGGGTGCGGGCATTGGTGACTCCCGTGTATGGATTTAAGGTCTTTCTGGCAAGGCGCTTGGTGTAACCAAACTTATTGACCAGGCCATAGATTGTGGCCTTGGCCGCATGATTGTTTTTGTCTTCTGGTTTATCGCTCACAACGTTCCCGTGACTGTCCGTCTTGTAACGCCAAACTCCAATCTCGGGGTAGGGGTTCTTTCCCAAGCCGGCCTCGGCAATAAAGCCTCTCTGCTTTGGCGAGAACGTGATCTTAGGCAAGCCCGTGAAGGGGTCGGGGCGCAAGAATGTCCGCAAGCGGTCAAGTCCATCCTCGGTATCTACCCTGGCCGCTGCTAAACGTACTCCAGTCTCTTTTTCCCATATCTCTATCGGAGCAGCCATCGCTTGGTGTTGCTTAGCGGCCACGTCGATAGCCCCACCACCATTCTCTATGAACTGCTTCCACCAAGGGTATTTGGAACATTTGTAAATAACCTCGTCTGTCGTCAATCCTTGAACATAAACCTCATCGAGTCCTCGCACAATGTCCGTGGCCCTCTCTATCTGAAACACTTCCACAGCGTAGGCCGAAGGGTGATAGCCGGGGTCAATCCACAAATAGACTGGCAAGTGTTCATCGAACTGCCAGTCGAAGATATGAAGCGACTCCTTGACCTCTTTAAGGACTCGGCCAGTGGGCGGCGTCGGGATGGCCCCGAATCGTTCCATGAAGCGGTCTGCGGGATAGGATTGTTCCAGAGCAAGGATTTCAGGGTCATATCTGCCACCTGGGAAAATGGCAAGGTTGCTCCAAGTGGGAATACTGAATGATTGCCCCCCGTCAAGGTTTTCGTGCTGCCACTCCATCCATTTTTCTGGATACCACCCGAGCGATCCCTCAAAGGTTCCGCAGGCCCAAAGCCAACCCCGTTTTTCTGCCAACCGGCCCCGAAGCCTTAGAAAGGATTCATAAGAGTGCTGGGCGGCCTCACACATGACAATGCCATGCGGCGCTACGGACCCCAGGCGCTCGGGGTCATTGGCTGACTTGGTAACTATCTCCCCACCGAGTAGTTTGAGCCGACATGGGCCTTGCTGGGGCATTGAGATACCACCAGGAAGAACAAGACCCAACTTTGTGGCCCATTCGACACAATAGATAAACTCAGCCCTAGCCTGTTCGTAGTCTGGCCCCACTAGCCAGTAAAGAATCGACTGATTGTAGTACAGAAGGTCAGCGAAATACCTGGCCCCGACCTCCGCCCCAGCCGAACGGCTCTTGCCACCACGCTCACCACCAACAACTATCTTGAATCGCGCTGGTGAATCATGGGCCGCAGCCTGTTCTATGCTGGGGGTATAATCAATCCCCTTCCACGCTTCCCTCCGCATCCTTGGTGTTATGGATGCGAGAGAGGACATCGAAGAGGCGGTCGCTAATGTCATGTTCCGTCCCGTCTTTGGGCTTAGCAAAGCCCCACGTGGCGATATTTTCAGATGCCTTCATACGGTGATCCATTTTGTGCTCTTCGGAGCGCATGACCAAAAGCCAGAAGTCAAGAAGCTCTTGCCCGTTGCTGGTATGCTGTCGAGCCAAGAACTCCAAATTGCCCTTGGGCCGGCCTGGGGGGTGGAGATTACCTGTGTTGCCCTTAACCCATCGCCCTTTGTCGTCTCGAACGGGCTTATAGTCCTCTTCCATCTAACATCTCCTGTAACCGCTTCTGCCGGAGCACCTGATTGAACTGGCTCCAATAGAGACAGTTGTGGTAATCATTGTCCGGCTCGTTCTGGTCGCATGAAATAGAACAAGACACCGGGTTGCACACAGCCCAGCGAAAAACCATCTCCCTTTCGTCCTTGCCAAACTGCCGTAGGCACGTCTGGACTTTGGGCCAGTCGATTTGCAAGAAACCTCCACAATAGAAAGAGGCCACGGAAACGTTTCCGTGGCCTCGCTTTGCCACTTGGGGCCTCTGATAATCAAGAACCCTGGATTACAGGTGAGGCCCCATTAGGGGTAACTGCTGCAAGAGTCAGTTCCCTCTATATTTAGTATACCGCCTTAGTCAACTATGTGTCAAGGGTAAATCGACGGGTTGCCTTCCAGTAAAACTGCGTTGCGTATCATCTCCCACTTATGGGAGGGTTGATTGCCCTGCTGTTCGTATAGTTTTCTGTAGTAAGGAAGGCGTTCTTGTATCGTGAGTTCGGCCCAACAAGTTTTGCACAATGGAAAACAACTGCGACTAGGCGTATATTCAGTGAAATGTTGATTCTTGCTCACACGCCAAGAAATGTGGCAGCGATAGCAAGAGCCAAAACTTGAAAACATAAACTCGGTAACTCTGCCAATAGCAATACGAAGTAGCAAGGGGAGCCTAGTCATCATCACAACCCCCTCCTGTAACTCGGCAACCCCTGCGCCTCTTTTGCACAGTTGAAACAGTAGACCAGTTTAGGTTTGATCCGCATGTTCTGAGGTGGGCTGTCGCCATCCGGGGGTTCGTCGAGGCCGTAACCCTCCCACACGTTGACCACGCCCATCGGGGCGTAGGCGTTTTGGGTCTCATCGCCACAGTTGGAGCAGGTATACATTAGTCACCCCCAACTGTCATGCGCAAAACGCCATCAACGCCACGGGCGAACTCCAGGACGCTCCCCTGAATCGGATTAGGCATATTAGCGCCACTAAAGCGGCATCCGTAAAACGATGGCAAGTCGTTTTCTTCCGTGTCTATGTCGCCGCAGACAGGACAGGAATAGAAAGACCTACCATCGGCGTCACGTTTGAACCAGTAGTGGCCCATGATGTTGTAAGAGTTATGGGCCACCCACCGGAAGATAACGTGTCCCTGGGGACAAAGAACGTCATGTTGCGGGTTTACTTCACTCATTACTCTTCCACTGCCTTTAGGATGGCAGACCATTTTTCCTTTCGTCTTTCAATCTCTGCAATGAGCCCAGGATCATCAGGACTCAACCCAACAAGTGATGTCCAAGCTGGAATTGTGCTTTGAGACAAGTTTAAGTTGCCAACAACATACACAGTCATAGCGGCATCAAAGGCGGCTTGTAGCTCCACCTGATCGTCTATCCCATCACAAATAAAGTCTGCACTCCTCTTGACGTGACGGGGTGCATCGCATCCTGCTATCAGTATCATTCTGTCAACGTGTCCCAGGTGATAAGCTCGCCATGCTGAACAACAGTTGGCTCCTTGCTGGCCTTGCCCTTGTTGGCATGAAGCACCAAGTCGAACTTGCTGTTTGGGTCCACGGCCTTGTTGAACCAAGAAAGGAACTTGGGACTAAGCATTGAATTAACCAGGGCTCGGATAACCTGCGGAATGTCTTGTGGCATTACCCCCAAACAACCCCCGTTCCGCCACACGAGCGGCAGGGCTCGAAAGAAGTGTCTTTTGCGCCGTAAACGGCCGTCGTCGCAGTATAGAACCCGTTGGCAACCATCCCATTTCCACCACAGACTGGACAGGAGTAGGGCCGGCGTGAAGTATTATATCCCTGCATGAAGGCTTGTTGCATGAGGTTCGGGGTGCAAGTGCAGGTTTGTAGGTCGCCAAGCAGCCCGATTTTGGGTAAGCCGCAGGATTCGCAGATGGGAAGCTCATTAAAGCTCATACAAACCCCAGTCTGCGCTTGAAATCTGAAAGTGCGAACTCTTGTCGGTAGCCGTCGATGGTTATAGCAATATCCATGCCATCCTGATTGAAGGCAAAAGTTGTGTTTGGCTTAAAACTTGAGTCGTGGACAGTCATAACCTCCATTTCAACTTTGTCTGGACACTGGCACCAATGCCCTATGTAGGTTTTGGGTATGATAGGGTCTCCCTTCTTAGGTTGATTGCAGATGTCACAGACAAAAAGGGCACTATCGAAGTATCGATGCGTTCCCGTCATTCTACCACCATCCCCAAAACCGACCGACGAATAACACTATGCCAGTCACGGTCAGAAGTTCCAATAGATAAAGAGTAGCCGTGTAGGGTTTGCGTTCTCTGCCTATGAGAAATGGGTCAATTATGATATGCCCAATTGCCAAAACCATGAGGTATCCCACGAAGAAGGGTAGCGCAATCTCCATCAATCCGTGAACCCCTTACTCGGCGCTATCAGCCCCGTCCACCACTTGACCACCTCGGGGTTGTCCCGCCAGAAAGAAACCAAACCCCGGCCAATGTTGGTTACGCAGTCCTCGACAGTGTGTTGGTCGGGGAGATTGCTTGCGAAAAGGATAGCGTGCTGGACTTCATGGATGAAGATGGAGGCCAGATACGCCCTCGGCGCTTGTCCATTAAGCCAGAGAAATTGGTATTCCATATTGACGTAACCCTGGTGCCCATTGGATTCCGCCTCGGCATTGTCGCCCCACCTCACCTCGAAGTCAAAGGGGCCAATGCGGACCGAAGTAAAAGGTTTATACATAGTTCAACCCTAGTGCAAAACTAAGCGGCCCCAGTTGGCACTCTAATGATATACAAGGCCGATACCAACGAATAGTGCAACCAACCCCCCACCTTCGCCACTCCAAGTCAACCACCCCGTAAAAATTACCTAACCTAACCAAAGAACACCTCAAAGTCGAATGGCCCAATGCGGACCGAGGTAAAAGGTTTATACATAAAACTCCTTCTCATGCCCAATCTCGAACCAGAAAGGCCCGATATAGAGCCGAAGTGACTTCCACGAACGAGTCCACAAAACTACGGGGCCAAGCCCCCAACGAACAAGGTCAACATCAAAGTCCGCATATATGTCCCGTGGGGGATTGGGTAGAACTCGGACTAAAATGCTAACGGCACGCTTGAAACTAAACAAGAGGTTCCTCCTTTATCTTAACCAATAACCAATAATGACGCCGATGCCAATCCGAATGATACGCCAGACCATCTAAACTATCCCGTATTTAGTATCAAACTCCGCCTGATGTTCTACAGGTGGTAGTTCGACCAGGTTGACCCGATATTGCCGGGCTACCTTGATGGCTACTCGTTCGTTCTCCTGGCACTCGCGGCATTTATCCATGCATCTGGAAAAGCGAAGGTCGATGATCTTGGCAAACTGCGCCCGAATGACCCCATCTTCGTGTTCCACAATGTCGCCCCAGACCAACAATTGAGACGCCAGCACAACCGCCGGTATAGGACGGTAAACATTGTCGGTGGCCGTCCTCATCATCATGCTTGACAGCAACCCGGTCAGTTGGGCCTTCTGACGCAGGGCCGGAGCGAGGCTCGTCCAGGCGTGAAGGCCGATGCTCCAACTATCATGTGGTGAACCGTGCGCCTCCGCCACAGACGAAGCCCAGGCATCAGGGTATCTCTGGTATAGAGACATGGGCCGCAACATAGGCGGGTTGTCGGTGGCCCGGAAGAGGCGGTAGGCGATCATATGCTCTGCCTGTAGGTAAAGAAGTCGTAAAGTGTTTCCACTTTGCCAAGCCCCTCCGACCTGTCAACCACAAGACGAATCAATACCGTAGCCCATGCTTTCGGAAGATGACCCGCCTCATAACCTGTGAGCCAGAAGATGAATCTCTCATAGTCTTCACCGACGACACGTTCGCAGTTAAGCCGTATCAATCCCTCCTGTCGCTTACTAGCTGGGCCTAAATGTTGACCCACCGAACCACGGAGGCGATAAGCCAAGTCCCTGGCTTTATCCCGACCTTGTTTGTCCATTGAGTCAAGGTGCACTGTCACTGCCGGAGCACCATGTTGGTGACTAGTGAAACGACGGCTGACACCACAACTATTACTAGGAATTGTTCCAGCGTCATGTCTCTATCCTTTCCAGTGGAATGTAGTCAGCAAAGATAACGTGCATACCCTGCTTGCACCAGCGCCCGTCTTCCCAGTAGGGAAGTTCATGGCGTGGCTGGATAGAGACTTCAGGGGCGGCTGGTTTTCCGCAAATGTCACAGATTATCATCCTGGCTTGCAGTCCTCGTCCATGCGGGGGTCGTACGGGTGGCGTTCATTTCCAGTGACACGTGGGCCGATGAGCGGATTGGGATGCCTCGGCAACCACCAGGGGCGCTCATCAGGAATTGGCTCCGGCGGTTTGTGGCGGTGGCAACCACACGACTTCACGTCCGGCGCATAGACCATTCCGCAGAGGGGACATTGCCAGCCTCGCATCATACCTTCACCGGCACCCTATCCGGCTCTCTGTCCGGCATCGGAAGGAGCACCGGCTTGGGTTCTGTCCAGGTCTTCTTGATCGGGGCGCTAGTTCCGTTTCTTATCATCTACCACCTTCTTGCCAAGATTCTCCAGGTATTGGCTGGCCGTGGCACACGTAACCCACCAACCGCCATTCTCAGGCAGTTGGCTAATACAATGCACGTCGTAAGCTCCATCCTTTTCTCGCTCAATGTACCCAATCTGTCCGCCAACCCTGAACCGCACCAGGTCGCCTAGCTCGAAGGTGGGGCCTTTGGAAAACGCCACCTTTGGCCGAAAAGACACTTCCTCATGTTGACACCGCTTGCAAAAGCGACGGCGCTGGTAAAAGGTGCTAGACTCTTCCCATTTCCACGCTCCAAAGTCAGACCAGTCGTGGTCACACGAGGATTCTTTAATGACGCCAAAGAGGTTTGCGACTAGCGCCCTAGAGGGCAACCCCTCATTAATTCGCGCAAGCGCCTCGACTATCAGCCGTATCGCCTTCTCGGTGTCCATCTAGGTTACCTTCCCGGTTGCGAACTCCAGATACGTAAACAACCTATCCCTGACCGCCATTGCGTCTTTCAGGTGAGACGCCACAGATGGGTCTATTGGCAGCTTATTCATAGCGGCTTGGGCAAACGCCTGAAGCATGTGCTCTGGCATGACTAACGACGGAACACATGGCAACGTATCTATTGGATCGAGCGGGTGCAGTGTCCAGTTTCCATCAGTCAGTACATACTGGTGGGTATTTGAGTCGTTAGTGATGACTACCTGGTAGCTTTGGAATGCAAAGTCTTGTTTAAGATAGACATTAGACACCTAGTTTACCTCCAATAGTCGCCGCAGCGGGGCACGGCCTTAATCCTCACTGGGCAACACACAGAGGAACGCGGACACAAGGGCCGCTACTAGCGCCCCAATAGGCTGGTCTAAACGGGTGAACAAGGCCAACCAAAACAATGATGTAGTCAGACCGGCAAATCGGAACAGAGTAATCATGGACACGCCTTAATCCTAGCGGTTATCTTAGGCATACCACTTCGGCACGTTGTGGAAGGCCTCGGTTATCTCCGGACAGTCGATACACTCCAATAAGGCGGCGTCCGCCTCTTGGTGCGCCCCATCCTCATAGCCGTTTGCGAGACTACGGAGTATTACCAGACACTTCTCTTGAGCGTGGGGCATGCCTAAGCCTCCGGCCAATTATCTAGCACTATCTGGCTAACGCCATATTCATAACCGCCCGCCTTTAGGTTGGCTACCCTCTGCTCTAGGTTGGCGCGGTCGATCACAAAAGGGTTGCCATTATCTAAGGATGCCACCCACCGATTGCCCATCTGCTGGTATCCCAAAAAAGAAAGCCGCTCCATCACACCCTCACCGGCGGACCCGATGGCGGCATGTTGTGTTCAGTAGTCCCCAACGTCTCTCCGATGTTTCGCATGGTGAGACTTCCAAACCAGACCGGCGTATCCTTGGCGTCCTTGCTGACATGGCTCAGAGACCCTGCGACCCGCTGGAGCTTAAGCAGGTTGGGGATGTCACCGGGGCGGGGAGTCCGCTTGATGAACTCGATAACGTGCGGCCAGCCGGCGGACTGAGGGCTGGAGGGTATCACATCGGGGTTAACATATTCACCCGAAGGCGTGACATCGGGTTCGACATTTAGTGCGGCGGGTTCGACAAGTTCAAGTGTTTCGCCATCTTCTGTCACGCCTTTTGTCGAACCCTGGCGCTGCCTTCGTCGGTATTCCCTGTCAACTTCCTTCTTTTCCTTATCCTTGTAGGCCATCTTATTCCCCTTCCAATCCATCCATCCAAGTAAGGTCCGGAGCCGGTGCAGGCTCCAGCTGCGCCAGGATCGCCATTAGCTCGTCGTGGTGGGCCACCCCGTAGGCAGTCGGCAGCGCCAGCTTGACGCACTGGTAGATTAGCCCAATCTCTCGGTCGGCTACCATTACCTCATTGTAGTTGGCCCTACTCTGGGCCAAAACACCCCCCATGTCGATGGGGCCAGTCCTAGACCCCCCAGGCCCCACATAGAACGCTCCGCCAGCACCTATCCCCATTTTCTCCCCCTTCTGTCCAGTTGTCTGGACATTTAATTGTCAATCCCGTTAGTCAGGATGTATCTCTGCCAGTTTTTTCTCAAGGGCCTCAGCAGAACTAGCGCTATGCCCACCGGGGCCAGGATTACGGCGATTAGTGCGTAGCTAGTAGATAGTTTCATAACCCCACACTTTATAATAGCACACCCGTGCGGGTTTGTCAACTGGTTGGGTTTACTTGATACACGACGTATCAAGGTGTGTGAGTCGGTTGCACATACCCCCGGGGGGTATATTGCTCTTTTTCGATGATGTAGGAAGATGATGCAAAATAATGATGCGACAATATGATGCAATAAAACCGCATCACTTTTCTGCACCACTTTCTTGCATCACTCCGTTGCAATCAAGCTAAAGTGGCAAGAAGGGTTGCGCTGGCGTTCTGTTTCCACGCTTGGAATTGCATCGTCTATGTGCTACCTTAAGGTTGTGCGGCTCAGTTGGACCGTCAAAGGAGACGGGTATCAAGTGATCCATTGATAGGTTTTTTCTCTCTACCTTCTTACCGCATATCCAACAACGCCCCTTGTCTCTCTGGTAAATAGGTTCGGTATCTTGGTGGCGGCGGTCAGTGCGCCGCCACCTATCTATTTCTGCCCTCTCAGCAATCAGGCGCAAGACCATAGATGTGTCACCTTGAGCCCTACTCATGAGGTTTAGTCTGCGAGGTATTTCACATTCTATCATTCGGCTTCGCACTGTAGTAACGTGGCAACCCGCCAATGCGCCTATTTCTTTTAGTGTTAGACCGTTCTCTTCATACTGCTGTCTCAGCCAAGCAGTATCCAACGTGACTTTTTCCTGTATACTCATCTAATTCTAGTATATCGTTTATCTTCTCAGTTCGCCAGTGGGGTTTACCCTACCCGACGAGTAGTAGTAATGCCCCATGTTTAGAGGGTCAACCCTACTAGACAACTGGCCTGGCAACCTGTATGATGTGAGTGTCAAATAAATAAATCTGAACTGAGGAGCGCCAAACCGAAACACAGTCAGCCCTGGGGACGGCCAGATACAACCCCAACTGTAACCAAAACCCCGACCTGGAGCCACCTGCTAGCAGCAAGGCGTTTGAGGCAATAACAGGGGGCCAGTTAGAGGGTGGCTGGTGAGGTTAGAGACTCCTGGGGGCTTGTAAGCCTACACTGAACGGAGGAATCACAATGCAAAATGTAGAGATGACCACCAACGGAAACGTCCTCACCATCACGGTAGACCTAAGTAAGCGGCTGGGCCGGTCTGCATCAGGGAAGACGCTCCTCATCGCCACGACCGGGGGCAACGTCAGCGCCCCCAACGATGAGGCGATCAAGGTCGGACTCAACATCTATACCAAGTAGGGGCCTACCGGCCCCCAGGAGTAGCTAACAGAAAGGGGAAACATGACTACACAAACTAGCTGGCCTGAACTGGTGGCAATCACTACCGATAGCACGTGTGGGGCGGCCTGTTGGATGGCGCTGGAGGATGTTTGTCGGTGCTCATGCGGCGGACGTAACCACGGCGTGTTACGGTCTGGTGCCGCCACGCAACCCACCCGAACTCGGAAGCTCGACGGCCACGTATACGAGCTATTGGCAGTCGAGGCCCCAAACGGGACATGCCGGGCGGAGACTACCCAACCTATCCGGGACCTCGAAAACAGAATAGATAGGGCGGCTGTCAATGCCGGGGCCTGGCACTACTACGACTTCTCCACTCCAGGCTGTCCAGTCAAGGTCAAGACGGCCAGCGAATCAGAGGTAGCCCGCTGGCCCGAGCTAGCAAGCTGGCGCAAGGGCGGCGGTGGCTGGTATCCGTGGCGGCCCATAGTCGCCTGGATACGGGCTGACCTCAAACATCTAGCGGAATAGTCCAGACAACTGAACAGAGAAAGGATAGGACGGTGGATCGCGAACAGTATCTTGAAACCTGGCACACTATCAAAGCGGCAGCCCTGGACGGGCTCGACGTGGCGGGCTTTGCCTTAGTCGCCATAGACACCAACGGGCAAGCCTACTGGGGCGCGAATTTTAGCCTAGACAAGACCGTGCGCCGAGACATTGCCAACTACCTGAACGTCCTGCAAACCGACCTCCGCAGGACCAACAAGACACTCGAAGGGGAATAAAATGAGCAAGAGCGAACAACGAAAGGCATATTTGCGGGGCCGCTTAGATGTGATGCGGGGCCGGGGCCTATACTACAGTGGGCGGTTTACCCCTGATTATCTGCGGGGTGCTCACGAGGCCAAGAAAAACGCCTAACCTTTCGACCCTGCCCTAGTGACAGCGGGCAGGAATGGGAAGATTAAGCGGAAAGGGGAACGGAAATGAAACACAACACCGAGTATCGACTACCCCTAACACCGGACAAGGTCGCCCAATCCCCGGAGTTCACAGCATGGCTGGAGAGAGAGCGCTCACACGGTCGCCATACAACCAGCGATCTGAAAACTCAGGTTAGAGGATTTCAGCATTCGTGGGATGGATTTTGCTACGCCGAGAGGCTATGACGATGACCCTCCGTGAATCGCTGCCGGGCTTCTGGGCCATATTCGGGAAACCCCTGGTATTCGGGATTACGTTGGCGATGGCCCACGCTATCGCTAAGCTAGGAGGATGAGATGACCATATCGTCTAACTGGGGTGATGCACTGAGGCGACTCTATGCCATTGACCAACAATGGGTCAAAGACCGGGCAAAAATAAAACGTCAATACAAGGGCAACCCAAAGGGGTTCGCTTTGGCTTGCGTCCCCCTTGACGCCAAGTGGCAAGAAGACCAAGCCCCACTATATGTCGAGATAGAAGGCTATCGCCAAGCAGAAATGGATAATCTTCTAGGAGAATGAAAATGGCAACCCTATCGGCTACATTCGTTCAAGCCCTAGCACGGAGCAATCCCGACCGTCTAGCGAGAACGTTTCACGCTAGTTTGGTCGGGTCATATCGCACCCTGACAATCGAGAGGGTAAGGGATGCCATAGATCACTGGCTGGCCGGACAGAAGGCCGAGGGCATCATAGAGATGTTTGTCTTCGGCTGGCTTGACGACGGCGTAGACGACTAAAAGGAGGATGAGATGAAAGACAAGCACGGACACGAAACAGCAGTATTCGTCAACCCTCTGCGGGAAGAGTTCCTGCGCTACTGCTTGGCCGAAGCCAGGGACGCCGAAGAGAGGGCCATGGCCTACCGCGACGCTCTCGAATGGCCCGAACACCTGCTAGAACCAGTGGTGGAAGGTATGCGGGTTCTGCCGTGGTGGAACAAGCCATGACCACCTGCACCGAATGCAAGACAACCCTCTCCGGCCACTGGCACACGACCAGCTTCCCCGTCGAAACCTTGTGCTGCCCGTGCGCTAAGGCGGCGGGGTATCTCAAAGACGGATGCAGCCAAGACCCCCTTCCCGTCGTGGCCCAGGTTGGGCTCCCTGGTGTCGGACCTAACCACGCTCAGGCCGAGATGCTGCTGAGAGGCGGCGGGCACCTACCCAAAATGACATCGCCCAGGCGGGCACCAAAAGACCAGCTCAGAATGGAGATGGCATGACCATCGACGAAGCCGCAGACGCAATCATGCTGCTGTTCCCGGAGGGAATGAGCGAAGGCCGGGCGAGGGCTATCTTCACAATCATATACGCACTCGATACAGCGGCCTACCTCGAAGGGCGCAAGGACTTGGGCGAGGAACTAATGAAGGCGCTCGGCAAGAAAGTGGAGGCAACGGCATGAACGACCCCATCACTATCAAACTGTCCGGCATGGAATGTAGGGGGCGCAACGGCTGGTATAAGGGGCATACCGTGGACGTTTGGGCCTGCCCAGCCGCCGAGTACCGACCAGAGCCCGAGGTGGAGCTAGACGTGCGGGGGACCAAGGGGGGCGGCAATATCATCGTCAACATAACCCCCGACGAAGCCCAGGAGATTGGCTGGGCGCTGATACTGGCGGCGGCGAAGGCGCGAGAAGTCAAGTGAACATGCCCAGAGTGCGGGGCGGCTCTGCAAGCCCGCATCGATCTATTCTGCCCGAACTGCTGGCGCGAGGCGTCCAGACAACCGGACAAAGAGGAGGCGCACAATGAGGTCGGACCCTGACTACACCCCTCATTACGAAGATGCTTACTCCGGCGAACGATTCCGCTCCGCCGAAGACCTCCTGCGAAACATCCAGGCATGGAGCACCCCTGGCAAGTTTGCCGCTGACCTGAATATGCCGGTCTGGATAAACTTTCAAGAGGCGGATGAGGAATACCCCTCTCGGCTGTCAGTGGGAGTCCTTTTGCCCCGCAAGGGGCGCTGCAACATCAAATACGTCGAGGGCGTAACCACGGAAGATACAGCCCCCATCCGATCTCTGCTCCTGCAATACTGGGCATGGAGGGCCGAGACGGGGTTCGAGCGGTATCTTCCGTGGAAAACCACAGAAACAGAAGATGAGGCGCAACCGTGAACAACAACATCCACCTTTGCGATGCCGGAGACAACCTATTCTCCGTCTGGCATCTACACCCCGGCGAGACTCAGTGCCTTGGCTACGCCAGGCGGGGCCAGGTTGATAGCCTGGTCGAGCGACACCTGAAAGGAGAGACTACCATGACGCAACCACTAGACCGTGACAAGGCGGACAACCAAAGACATGCCTCTTGGCTTCGGGGCTACCTGGCTGGACTCCGGGACTGCGCTCTCTTGATAAACGAGCCAACGCAGAGTGAGGCCCAGGATATACGGGACGCCATCGATGCCGCCCTCCTCGCTACGGCCAAAGCCGAAGGCAACAACCTACTTTGCACTGGCTGTGGACAGCGCAGCTACTCGGCGGCGGATGTCGCCAACCTGGACAACAAAAACTGCGAATGCGGCGCACCTCTGGTCAACGTGCGGCCATGAAAATGTCCCACTGCGATAGGTGTGGGGCCAAACTGGTTCCTATGCGGGACACTGTAGACGTGGACGGTTGGCCCGTTAAGCTCGTTAAGGGCTGAGTTTGTCCCAACTGTGGCAAGGTCTTTGTCACAGAAGAGAAAGGGGATAGGATAGGCCATGACCGCCCCGCTATTCGCCCTGCTGGTGATCTGGGTCATCATGGTAGCAAGATGGGAGGACCGGAGATGAGCCGGGATTACGATACTACGATGCGCCGGAAATTTGACGCCATAGCTAAGAGAGAAGCCCGAGCTCTCCTGGAGCGCAAGGCGGCGGCGCTTGACCAAGCACAAGAGGTCATCAAAAAGGCGGTCGATTTATTACGGGGGTTCACTTGGTGCCCCCATTGTGGATACTCCGATGATGCTGGTGCCGATCCAATGGTGCACACCGAAAGCTGCTTTTGGCCCGAACTAGAAAAGATGTTGGCGCTAATGAAAGAGGCCCAGCGATGAAGTTTGCACAGCGCCCAATGACACATGATGGGTATGCCCTAGTCTGCAATGGATGCTCTGAAGATGCGGCCATCGCACATACCCAAGTAGAGGCCATCTATAAAGCGCACGAAGAGGGGTGGCTTACCATCTGGGATCATGGCGATATGTGGGCCTACTGCCCTACTTGCCGCAAGGCGGTGGAGAAATGAGTTACAACTTTGTGATGACTGACCGCTACTTCGATGTGGTAGGTATCAACCTGGCAACCAAGCAAGTCAGGCTCATGGACACTCACAAAACCCTCAAAAACGCCAACGCCATCATGGAGATGGCCGTCATTCGTCGGGGAGTAGAAGGGGAGTTCTTTGCCGTGGTTCCAGAGGGACTTTACGCAGAGGGCGACCTTTGGAAAGGCGGCGCGGTATGAATGTCCAGACAACCGGACGCTGCCACCGTTGCGGCGGATATATGTTCTTCCCCGATGAGCAAGGAGAACCCCGCTGCCATACGTGCGGGGCTTATCCACCTATCGAGACGCTGCCACGGGCAGAAGTGGCGTTCGAGGCTATCCGCCCTGGCAAGGACACCGGTTGCCCCGCCGGTGGGCCATCATGCCAACGCTGCCAATACGCCGACGACCACTGTATCGAGGAAGAGTACCAGCGCATTCAGTCGTTCGGTATCTGCGAGTTCTGCGGGGCCGCCTACGCCAAGACCGACCCCAAGCAGCGATCCTGCTCCCGCCCTGAATGCAAGCGGGCGCTTAAGGCTCTAGCCAACTTAAAACGGCAACAACTGGCCCAGTAGGACGAGGGGGTTGACAGCAAGAAACTAAAGGCGTATACTACAACAAGAAACTGAAAGGAGTTGACCATGAAGTGCCAGAGGTTAGTCTCGCACCATGACGCCTACACCCATAGGATGGCGGGCTACGAGCAACCGTGTAGGCGCAATGCCAAAACTACCCGTCAAATCACAAGCGGGAAGACAGTAGAGGTCTGCAACCAACACGCCAAAGAGATTGATTACAGGCTGGCATCCAACTTCTTTAAGACGCCAGACACTTTCTTCACCTGTCCGGAGGACCAGCCATGACCGACCCCATCCGCACCAAGGATGAGTTTTTGGAGGAGTGGTCATGGGGCCTAACCGATGCTGAGGCCGTGAAAATGTCCGCCGGCCTCGAAAACGTCATTGCCTACGAGGTGGCAAGGGCGCTGGCGGTCATCGCCGCGAACATGAGGGTTCAATCATGAAAGACTACTCACAGATAGACCACAAAGTCTTGGCCCACCTTGAGGCCCACTACACCCGTGAGGGCATCCGGTGGAAATGTGGGTTGTCTCAAGGTGGAGTCCGCCGAAGTGTTGCCAGACTCAGGAGCATGGGGTTTGTGTCCAACATCAGCCCAAAACGGATAGTCACCCACAACCTGGGGAGGGCGGTATGAACCCGCTCCCAAAGCTGCCAACCATCCGACGCCATGATGGGCGGTCGCGCTACTACACCGTCGAAGGACATGAAGGGCGGGCCTTCCCATCCGTAACTACCATCTTGGGCATCATCAACAAGCCGGCCCTCATCCCTTGGAGTAACAAACAAGGGCGACTGGCGATGGCTGAGGTGCTGTCGCCCTACGTTGGCGACGTGCTCACCGAAGGGATGATAGACGATGCCCTTACCGCCGCCGCTAAAAGGCCCAAAGAGATACTAGAGGCGGCTGGCGACTACGGCACCCAGGCACACATACTCATCGAGCGCATGGTGAAGGGAGAGAAGGTCATCGCCCCTCCAGAGTTCGCCCCAACCGTTGACGCCTTCTTGGGTTGGTGGGGGCAGGCGGGTATCCGGTTGAAGTTTTCGGAGAGAATGGTCTACTCAGACCAACACGGATACGCTGGTGGAATGGACTGCTTTGGTGAGCGGGGAGAGTTGCTTGTTGCTTTGGATTGGAAGACATCTGGGGGTATCTGGCCCGAGGCCGCAGCCCAGGTTGCAGCTTACGCTATGGCTTGGGAAGAAATGATCGGCCAGCGGGCGAACGAGGCATGGGTTATCCGTTTAGCCAAGGTTGCGCCCCCCGAAGGACAGTCAGGCTTTGAGGCCAAGCGGGTCAACATACCCACCGCCTTCGAGATGTTCCTGGCGGCGAAGCGCCTCTATGACGCCAGTAAGGGCCAAGTCTACCTGCCGGACAAGCCCGTCGAGGAGACGGTCAAAGAATTATGGGGGTGAGTGGTTCGGGCCAAGTGACTGAGTAGCGGCAACGGTGCTCGAAAAGCGCAAAGGCCAAACTGGAGGTTCGACCCCTCCACGCCTCCACCAAGCGGACGTAGCTCAGTGGTAGAGCAGCGGCCTGATATGCCGAAGACCGTAGGTTCAAGTCCTACCGTCCGCACCAACGCCAGCAATCCCGCCAAGCGGCGGTTTACGGATACAGAAAGGAGATGCCATTGGGTAATCGACTTGGCGACATCGAGATTTAAAGGCAAGCTCGGACCCGGCGGGGCCAAGCCCCCAAAATCAAGCGAAAGGAGGCAAGTTACTAGTCTTGAGTCTCACATCAACCTAAACCCCAGGTGGGATCAGAAAAATGATAGCTGACAAGGTGCTGGTCGTTCAAGAATAGGGCTATGGGTGCCAAGCAACCTAATCCCAGGGTATGCGGGGCAAGTGTTTCCTGACAGGAAAGACACCGTGAGGCCCTGGGCCAGCACCAATCCAGATGAAAGGAAAGAAAGTGCCAAACCCAATAAGGATAATCATAGATGGGGACGAGTATATTCGGACAGACAAACAGTCCCCCACAGACTACAAGATCGTTCGGACGCATTCGGCAGGAGTGTTTGCGGGCTACATCGAATCCCGCAACGGGCAAGAGGTCGTCATGCGGAACGCCCGGAGGCTGTGGTATTGGAGCGGGGCCGCCTCTCTGAGCCAGCTTGCCATCGATGGGGTTAGTGCCCCGCAAAACTGCAAGTTCCCCGAAGCTGTCAATCGGGTGGAGTTGCTGCAAGCTATCGAAATCCTGGACGTGACGGAAAAGGCCAGGTTGTCTATCAATGCGGTGCCGATATGGAAGCAGTAGGCGACGGCTCCGGCTACGGCTCCGGCTACGGCGACGGCTCCGGCTCCGGCTCCGGCTACGGCTACGGCTACGGCGACGGCGACGGCTCCGGCGACGGCTCCGGCGACGGCTCCGGCTACGGCGACGGCTCCGGCGACGGCTCCGGCTACGGCTCCGGCTACGGCTACGGCTACGGCGACGGCTACGGCTACGGCTACGGCTACGGCTCCGGCTACGGCGACGGCGACGGCTCCGGCTCCGGCGACGGCGACGGCTCCGGCGACGGCGACGGCTAAAAAGAAAGGAAACGACAATGACGCAGAATCCAGAGATTGACTACTACCTGCCCGGCACGGTTGAGGCCATCAATCAAAAATCTCTTTCCAAAGGTGGCACCCAGTGGGGCTTCCTAATCAGGCAATCCCCAAAGGAAGAGCCAAAGTGGTATAACACCATCGTTGCGGAGGTCGGCAACAAGGTGGTCAAGGGCGGGCAGTACAACTTCGGGATTAAGCTCAACGGTAAATACGAGAACATCGTCACGGCGGGCAACATGGAACAAGGTAGCGCCAAGGCCCCCATGTATGATGGCCGCCCAGACGACGACGTGTCTACCGAGACAAGCATTGCACGTAACACTGAACGTGCCACCCGCAACGGAACCGACGATAGCATCCTCCGGCAGAAGGCCCTCATGGAAGCCAGGCTGTTGCTGGCCGACATGATGCAATGGGAGCAGTGTCACCCCAACGGCATGGAAGACGCCATTGACATCGTGGTAAAGGCGGCGCAGGCGTTCTATGGAAGTTTCCTCCGTGGCTAGCAAACGCCACCAGCGACGACGAGGCTGCGAGGGTAAGAAGGGCTTCCCCACTCACGGGGGAGCCCTTTACGCCATGAAGAGGATGGAGGCGCAGACTATCACGGACCACAATCTGAACGTCTATCATTGCGGCTTTGGCCGCCATTATCATATAGGTCATCGGGTCACGGGGAGGGGGTGGAAGAATTGAAACTCGAAGATATAGGATTCTACACGCTATCTGACGCCCGTGCTGCCTTGGCGTCACAGCAATCCCCGTTACAGCGGTGTGAACTTATCCTGACTGATAGGTGTAACTTCAAGTGTCCCTACTGTCGAGGTGTGAGGGCTAACTGCCGGGGAGACTTAGATTTAGTGCAAGCCAGACACACCCTGGAATTGTGGGTCGAAGATGGGCTTCAATCGGTGAGATTCTCTGGTGGGGAGCCAACGCTTTACTCAATGCTGGGATTACTAGCGGACTATTGCCAAATCAACGGGGTAAAAAATATCGCTGTTTCCACCAATGGGTCGGCATCACGTCGGACATACGACCAGCTAGTGATGTCTGGAGTCAACGACTTTTCTGTGTCCCTGGACGCTTGCTGTGCGGACGACGGCACCATGATGATGGGAGTCTCTAATTCAAACCTATGGGATCGAGTGGTGGATAATATTTGCTACCTGTCCAGGATGGTCTACGTCACGGTTGGGGTGGTACTCACCGAGCAGAACGAGGGGCAAGTGGTAGAGATTATTGAGTTCGCCCACGACCTCGGGGTTGCAGACATTCGAGTTATCCCGGCAGCACAACACGGCAACATGCTCAGTCTTGGACAAATACCGGACAGAATACTCCAAGCCCATCCGATTCTCCGCTACCGTGTGAACAACCTTTTGGCCGGTAAGTCTGTTCGGGGGCTGGGAGAAGATGACTCCCCTCATTGCTCCCTGGTGCTAGACGATATGGCCGTGGCGAGAGAGTGGCATTTCCCTTGCATCATCTACTTGCGTGAGGGGGGCAACCCAATAGGCAAGGTTGGGTCAGATATGCGCTTGCAGCGGTCATCGTGGGCCAAGACTAATCGTTACGCTGACCCAATTTGCCGTGGTAACTGTCTGGACGTTTGCCGAGACTATAACAACCGATGGGGCGAGTTGCATGTATAGCCAAGACCCACTCCGCTGCCTCTTCTGTGAAACTCCCGCCGACCAGCACCATTACGACCCGAAGGGGATGGGGGGCACAAGGGACGTTGCCCAACTGGAAGATACCGTGCCCCTATGCCGCCAATGTCACATGCTCATCCACGACCAAGGATACCAGTTAGTCCGCACCACTGGTGAGGGCGACCACGGAACAGACACTCTTTACCAAATGGTGAATCCCGATGGCGAGATCGTGGCCGAGCGCCACTTCCTCAACACGTTCGACCAGTCGGAGTTTATCTATCAACTCCAGGGGCACGGAAAGTTTCTGGTCGAGCGGGCACCGAGCGTCCTTTTCCTCGACCACGAGGGGTTGAAGGCAGCGGCGGCGGAGATACTAACCCTTGGCAAGCAGGGGTGGGGATGGCAAGCCTATCTCTTGCAGGCAGCGGTGAGCCGGTCAGTCCACGGCACCCGAGGCGAGAAGGTCGCTGCTGCCTGTGATGCCTTCGGCTTCTCGCGGAGCACAGCCTATGAACTTCTGGCGACCGTAGAAAACACGCCTGATTTGTCCAGTCGTCTGGAAACCACCAACCTAAACAAGACCCAATGGATGCTCACGGGGACTGGCAAGACCCCCGAAGAGGCGGCGGGGATACGGGAGTTCCTGGAGGCCAAGCGGGACGAGGACCCGCGCTACTCTGTAAGACAGGCCCGGCTCGACTTGGGGAAGCCCCATGCCCTCTGCCACCACTGGGACGAAGAAGAGCAACGCTGCATGACTAACGGAGAAAGGTAGGAGAAAATGTATCCAAATGGCATACCCACCCCCGGAAGCGACGAGGCACTGGAGCTTGGATGCGAATGTGCTATCCTCGATAACGGCCACGGGCGGGGCTACATGGGCGGCCCCTTCTTCGCGATAACTGGTGGCTGCCCCATCCATGACAAACCAAAGGACGACCCCATTGTGATCGAATCATCAGACTAATGAATCACTCCCACCACTGGCAGCTTGACGACACAGACAGCGGAGTCTGCGAGTGTGGGGCCGTGCGCCAGTGGAAGAGGATCATCTACAACGACAACCCCCTGGGGCCACCGGTCATCGAAGGCCCCATTCCCTTGGCTGTGGCTGCCAAGTGGAAGGCCCCCCCCGAACCCACGGAGATTACAGAGATGGTGGTGTGCCCGAAATGCGGATTCCTTTACCCACAGCCGGCGGACTCGAAGCTGCCCTACTGCATCGGTTGCGCTTCCCGCGCACCGAACGCCGCCGTCAAACGGTTGGGAATAGAATCATCAGATGGAACCCGCGCGCGCCAGTGGAAGAGGGTCATCTACGGCGACAACCTTACGGCGTAGCAATTGCTCTGGCGTCAAAAACGCAAAGCCCGCCACGCATGACCCTTGACAGCAGTAAACTACAGGGGTATACTAAGGTGTAGGGCCTTGTGACAAAGGCTGGACGAAAGGCAAGAGATTTTTCACCGGGGTCTGGATTCTGAAACGGGCGTCTCCTTTCCGCCCATTGTCACTCAGGGTCCAGGCCCCACTCTTTTGGAGGATGAAATGTCATACAGGCCATATCGCATAGCAATTTGGGGGAAGACAGAAGGGATATGTTGGTATTGTGGTGTAAATCTAACCCCCTTTAATTTCACTACAGATCACGTGATACCAATTTCTTCCGAGGAAGGCAGTAGTGCCTTTTGGAATATGGTTCCCTGTTGTAAGTCGTGTAATTCTTCCAAAGGGTCTCGCACCTTAGACCAATTCCGCGCTGTCCTTCTTAAAAAACAAGGTGCAATATTTACCGAACGGCAATTAACGTATTGGCAAGAGAGAGGTATTGAGTTGCCAATTCCGCAACCCCACGTCTTCTATTTTGAGAAGGTGGGACTTGGTTAAGCTAATGGAGCCAACCCCCATTTATCTGAACCAACCAGTGCAACACCGCAGCCGCGCCCTTAGAGACCACTTCGCAAAAGTCCCCAATTCCCTGGCCCGACGCCACGACCTTGATCCCATCAGCAAGTTACTACTTATCGTTCTTATCAGTCATGCCGACACGGAAACCCAAACGACATCCTGGCCCTCCGTGCCTCTGCTGGCTAAAGAGGTGGGGTGCAGCGACAGGGCTATTCAACGAGCATCCCAAAAGCTCCAGACGATGGGCCTCATGACAATCGAAATACGACCTGGCCCGAACGCGAAACAAAACCGAACCAATGTCTACATCATTGAGAACGACGCCATAGCGGAAGGTGACACACAGTCACCGGGTGGTGAACATCAGTCACCGGGTGGTGCCACAGGGTCACCGGGGGTGGTGTCACGGAGTCACCCAGAAGAAGACCCATTAGAAGAATACCCAAGAAGAATACCCAAGAAGAAGGCAGCACCTTTTTCTGATTTTCTGGCTGCCAAGAGGCTGGAGTTTCCAGACATCGATGTGGACGCAGAATGGGTAAAGTGCCAGCTTTGGCATGAAGGCCGGCCGCAAAAGAAGCACCCCAATTGGAAATACCGCTTGCACAACTGGCTAAACAAGGCCCGGAGTTTCCAGCAAGACAAGAAGCCGCAACCCCCCAGCGCCAGCGACGACTTTGACGCCCGGTATGAGCGGTGGGCGGCGGCGCAGCAAGAAGAAAACAATGGCTGATGTGCTGGGGTTCATCACCGACCAGGCGTGGCAGTATAAGCGCCAAGGAAACCAATACCTCATCCAGCAGTGCCCCCTCTGCGGCAAAAAGAATCACTTCTACATCAACCAGGAATCCGGAGCTTGGGACTGCAAGTCATGCCAGGCAAAGGGCAGCCTTTTCAGCCTAAAGCAGCGCCTCGGGGCCGGCACCCAGATCGCCCCCATGGTGCCCCGCAAGCCGGTGCCGGTTATCAGCGACCAGCATGTAGAGCAATGCCACTTCGACCTTTTGAACAACCCCGACGCCCTGGCCTACCTCAAGAGCCGGGGCCTAGACATGATAACGCTGGAGCACTTCAAGGTTGGCTACGTCCACGAGCACGGCAAGGGCTGGCTGGTCATTCCTCACTACCAGGATGGGAAGGTGGTCAACCTCAAGTATCGCTCTCTTCCACCAGACGAGAAAGAGTTTCGCCGCTATCAGGGTGGAGCCAGCGTGATTTTTAACGGTGACGCCATCAAAGGGGCCAGCCGGGTTCACTTCTGCGAGGGAGAGATTGACACCATGACCGCCTGGCAGCATGGGGTGGAGTGTCCGATTGGCGGGACGTTAGGCACCGGCGGCTTGGCCCCCGAATGGTTCGATCTTCTGGCGCACGTTACAGAGATAGTCCTACTCCAAGACGGCGACTCCGCCGGCCAGAAGGGGGCAGAGGCAATGGCGAAGCGCCTAGGCTTAGACCGCTGCCTAAACGTGGTCATCCCAGACGGCGGAGATGTCAATAGTTACTTCCAGACATTTGGAATTGGCGAGTTCAACCTTCTGCCACGCAACCCCTACCCCGTCAAGAACGTCATGCCCTTTGGGGAAGCGTTATACCGGCTATCACAGCGCGGGGATAGCACCGGCGCAACTGGACTCAAAACCCCCTGGACTAGCGTTGACAAGCTAATCGGCCCCATGTCGGCAGGAGATTTAATCGTCGTCTCGGGCACACCGGGGACAGGAAAGACGACCTGGTGCCTACAGATAGCTTGGTCGCTGGCACTCCAGAATAAGCCCGTGCTGGTCTACTGTTTGGAGATGAGGCCGGAGCGGTTGGCGTTGAAGGTTGTTCAGGCTTACTTCGGGCTCACGGAGGAACAGGTCACACCCGAGAAACTGGGGGAGGCCAGCCTAATCTTTGAGGACCTACCGCTCTACTTTGGTCACAACTTTGACAAACCCAAAGCCGACGAGGTTATGGACACCATCAAGGAGGCACAGTCTAGGTTTAACCTCCATCTCGTCGTCTTTGACAACCTTCACTTCCTTTGCCGAGAACTCAAATACGTTGTCCAGGAGGTTGGCAACGTCACCCGCTCATTCAAACTCCTAGCTGAGTCGTTGGAAATACCTATCATGCTGATAGCCCAGCCCCGCAAGGTGGGCGACAAGATGATGACATTGGACGATCTCAAGGACTCATCCTCCATCGGGGCGGATGCTGATTCCGCTATAATCATCCATCGTAAGCCTGTTCGAGGCCAAGACGGGCAACTGGCGGAGCAGAGCCTTGACCCCAAGACACTTATCCGGCTAGAGAAGAACCGTTATCGAAAAGGGGGAGAGCTTTTCTTGCATTATGATGGGGCCAAGTCTCGGTTCGGCGAACTGGCGGCAGGGTATTGACACCTCACTACCAGCGTAGTATACTAGCGGAGTAAACGTCCAGACAACTGGAAAGGGGAAACAAGTGCGTATCTATGTGGCCGGCCCTTACGGAGACCATAACCCACCTGAGGTCATAGCCGAGAACGTGCGGCGAGCAGACGAAGCGGCGCGGGAACTCCTGGTCATGGGGCACTTGCCATTCTGTCCACACAAGATGACTCACCACTGGGAGCAAGACTCTCGGCTGACGCCATCGCACTATCTCACCCTGGACACCGATATTCTCCTGCGCTGGGCCGATGCCCTCTTTCGCCTCCCTGGGGAATCTAAGGGTAGCGATCGAGAAGAGGAACTGGCCCGGGCGTTCGGGATGCCGGTATTCTACACCTATGCCGAAGTGGAGGCTGCATCGTGATAATTGGCTTGGCGCATCGTGCTCAGGTGGGCAAGGACACAGTGGGGGAATACCTGGTCAAACAGTATGGCTTTGTTCGCCACGCCTTTGCAGACCCACTCAAAGAAGAAGTGAACGCCATACTCAGTGTATTCGGTCGCCGTTACCGAGAAGAGGACAAGGAAATCTTGCGGCCCCTCCTGATTGCCTGGGGTGAATATCGTCGCCACCAAAACCCTGGCTACTGGAGCAACTTTCTCATGGGAGACATCAAATGGGACTTGGCAAGGGAAACCATCCAAGCTCACCACGTCGTTACCGACGTGCGCTACCCCAATGAGGCAGACGCCATCAGGAAACTCGGCGGCATCATCGTCCGCATCAACCGAGACACCGGCCTGGACATACCGAGCGAGGCCATCATGGACAACTACGTGGCCGATTATGAAGTGGACAACAACGGTGACGTGCTGGCGCTGCTTCACGCCATCGACCTGATTGTGGAGGGAGAATGATGAACGAGGCAAGGCTGGATGGGATTGACCGAAGGAGGCAAGCGTTCGATGGACGCATTGCTAGGAAGGACGTTGACGAAATAATCGCCGCCCTTTGGGAAGCCTGGGAGTTGATTCGGATATCGAAATTGCCTTATGTGCTAGAACTTGAGGCTACTAGGGGCGATCTAACAGATGTGACAAAAGAAGCCGACCGGCTAATTGACGAGTTGAAAGAGGCGCGGCTGCAATTAGACACAGCCAAGAAACTGCTCTTGCAACAGGCAGACATAGCGGTGTTACAGGCGGGGCAGGTTGATGAGTTGACGGCGCAACTGGAGGCCAAGGAAAAGCAGCAAGCCCTCCAACGACGGGGTTATCTCTATGCTGTTACTTGGCTCAAGGAGAGGGTTGCTAAACTAGAGAAACTAGTTGAGGGTGATGCTGCGGAGATAGAGCGGCTGCAAGATCAAATCACAGAGTTACACCTACAAATAGAACCCGTGACATGCAGAGAAAACTTACGTCGAGGGATCGGCCCATCAGCCAAACGAGCAAGGCGAACGCATTGTATAAACGGACATCCATTCGATATGAATAACACTTACGTATACCCGAACGGTTGGAGGAAATGCAAAGAATGTAATCGGGATTCTAAACGAAGGCAGCGAAGTGCTTAAGGTCGCGTTCCTAGCAGCCCTGGTGCTGCTCACAGGTTTCGTCACACAGGAGCGTAGCTCAATGGTAGAGCCGGTGGCTGTTAATCACCTGGTTGCGGGTTCGAGTCCTGCCGCTCCTGCCATTCAACTGGAGGTGAAAGATGAAAGACTGGCAAGCATTCCTGTTGGCGTCAGGGTTGTTCGCGATAGCATCCTCCCTAGCCGATGGGGATTACTCCTTATGGTTCAGACTAGGAACGGCCCTACTCGGAACGATGGCGGGGATTCACATGATGCTAGAGAGATTTCGGAAGCCCTAACCCCTGAGCAAGAGGTTAGGTTGGCCGTTGACCGCTGGTTTGAGCCCTGGGCACAACCGACCGCTCTCTGCATTGTCGAGAGGGAGTCGGGGTTTGACCCGTTTGCGGTGGGCAGCGCCGGAGAGGTCGGGATCGGACAGACCCACCCCATTCACGCCTGGGCCTATGACTGGGAGCGACTGCGGTCGGGCGACGTGGACTATCAGGTCGGGGTGATGCACGACCAGGCACGGGGTGGGACATGGTGGCTTCCGTGGTTAGCGCAGAAAGGACGATGCTGGTGAAGGCGCAAGTCCAGTGCAAGAATTGCTGGGGACGGTGCTCTTGGCCTGGGTGCCCGTTTGTGGCAGCGAGAAAGTGTGGAGGGTAGAGAAATGCAACTGTTCGATGAAGATTTACTTTGTCCTAAGTGCGGCTATGGGGCGCTTCGGGCTGACTATCAGGGGTGGAGGAACGCAATAGAGCGGACCTGCACAAGATGTGGGTATCGCTGGGACGAACGGCCACTAGATCAGCAGGCGGAGCAAATCAGCAGGCGGAGCAGCCCAATGATTAGTGACACCTGCCGAACCTGCAAACACTGGGCAGTCTGCATCGCCCCTACCGACTTGCCCCACGTCGGGGCTTGTGCTAAGGGCAGTGGTATGACCCTGGAGGACTCAAGATGCGGGGAACATCTAGAGGTGGTGAAATGAATCTTGAACCCACCGACGACGAGCTGGACACCTGGGCTGCGAAGTTCTTGGGGTGGACACCATCTCCTACTTTCCCCGGATGGTGGGTAGAACGTAAGGGTTCAGACCTTATCCATGTAATTCCAGTTGACGATTTCCATCCTACCCGACCAGGCCACGAGCACCAGGCCATGATGGTGGTGAGGAAGATGGTCAAGAATGAGTGGGTTTGGGATGCGGATGGTGATGATGGACATAATCGTTTCACCTTCGCCAAGGGTAGGATAAACGAATACGCTGTAGACCCAGACATTGGCCGAGCCATAATCCTCGCGGCGAAGAGAGCAATGGAGGCGCAAGATGCCTTATAGTATCCCTTGCGATGGGGGAGAAACTAAAAGAGGCAAGGTTAGAGTGGAAGGAAGGCAAGGCTGGTGATTGGTATTTTCACCCGATGGTAGGGGTTTCGGTTAATACAGGTGATGGGTTGCCCTTTGACGGTGAAGCCGGGACGAATTGTATCTACCTCCCCTCTCGCCTTGACCTAGAGGAACGGCTAATGGATATGGGGTGGCGACGGTTTGATTATCGTTATACGACGTTGGGTGTCTTGTTATTTGCTCACCACCATACCTACGATATTGCCCCGGAGGGTGTAGCCGACACCGCTGCCGATGCAGTGGCAAAGGCATATCTGACAGCAAGGAAGGGGCAAGGGGAATGAACTTAGACGAGTGTATTAAGCAGTGGGACAATTCCAAAAGAGTCGCTGACGATCTCAGGCAGGCGTTTGATGCCGAGCGCCAGGAGATGCAGCAATATATCCAAGAGTTACAGCGACACGTTCGTGAGATTGGTTATGAGTTGTTGGTAGAGCGGAAGCGAAGCCAGAAGCTGCGGGAGGCGGCGCAGGCGCTATACAACGAGATCATGGCGGGGGCTGATATTTACAGCCCTGAGTTGGGGGACACTATCGGAGACAGATACAAGCTGGAGCTTGAAGCCCTGCGCCAAGCTCTGGAGGGGGAAGACGATGCCTGACAACTATCCTGATTGGTGGCCCCAAAACCCTTACCCAGAGGCAGTCTTCCCTATGACTGTCGAGGACTACGTTGCGATGGTGCCTGACCCACACCAGCGCACGGCATTGTCGGGTTGTTTGGGTCGCATGTTCTGGGAGATCGCATCGAAGAGTATCTTAGCGGCTTACAGGGAAGAAGACGAAGACGATGCCTAAAGACAACCCTATCTACGACCAGCTGAAAGCTCTTACTCTGCAAGAGCGGCTGGCGGTGGCCGCTGCCCACTACGAGGAATACCGTCCTGAGTTTGCTGAGGGGCTGCGCCACGCTATGAAACTAGTGAGCGAAGATGGCTGGTATCACCTAGCGCCAGCGTGGGAGAGGGAGTGGCACAAAGATGCCTAGAGTGCTTAACCGCCGGACCGACTCCATCCCTCCAGGGGCGGTCTATGTTGGCCGTCCCTCTAAATGGGGATCCCCATTTAAGGTGAAGAAGATTAAGGGGGAACCCCTGTTCATAACTCACCAGCGAAGCGTAGCCCAGTTTCGAGAATATCTATCCGAACACCCCGAACTGGTCGAGGCGGCCAAAGTAGAACTTTGTCGCAAGGATTTGGTGTGCTGGTGTGCCCCCCTACCATGTCATGCCGACGTATGGATGGAGGTGCTAATGCCGAGTAACTGGAAAGACCTACCCCCCGACGATCGCGACAGGGCCCTGGCGGAGAAGCTGGGGTGGAAATATGAAAAGTTAGGTCGGGTTTGGGGATGGAGGTTGCCAGATGACAGATGGTATTCCGCAGTATGGCACTCACCTACTACATCCTGGGCTGGCATGGGCCTGGTGGTGGCGGCGATGGCGGCAAAGGGGTTTGACCGGATAGTGACAGCCAACAATGGAGCGCCGATCCATGTAGCTTTTATCCACGACCGTGCCTTTGGTAGCGCCACCAGTGACTCAGAACCCGAAGTTACCGCTGAAGCGGCGTGGAAAGCCTTGGGGGGAGAGTAGAGATGCCGTTGCCGTTTAACAGGGGAGACCGAGTGATTGTTGTAGCAGAAGGGGAGCGATTCAACGGTCAGGCCGGCTCGATTGTAGGCGACTACGCAGGTAGTGGGGGACTACTCTGGAGAGTGCAAATAGACGGTGACATGCCAAATACCAGGCGCATCTACTACGAACGAGAATTGAGGCGGTTAGATGCCTAGCTCGATGTGTCGTGGCGAAAACCACATTTTTGACGGACTACGCCCCGTCGACCTCGACGACAGTATTGCCGGCTTTGAGGACATCTGTATCTGTGACTGCGGGGTCGTGACTCTCAAAGAGTGGCAGGAGAGGGTAGTCCGAAAAGAGCGGACGACTGAATGAGGCGCACTGCTACGCTGGAGGGCTACATTCTTCCCTATGTCCGCATGACCCAGGCCGGCAAGTGGGTAAAAGCAAAGGCTAAGGAATACCTTGTCAACCAGAATTATCTAGCTTGGCAGTTAAAGCTCCAGTTGGACCCGCTGCCCAAGAAGACGCCGATTGCGGTGAGTCTTATCTTCTGGCGCAAGTGGCTTTACGTTGGCGACCTGGACAACCTCGAAAAGGCAGTGCTTGACGCCCTCCAGTTAGCGGGCATCCTCCCAAACGACGCATGGGTGGTGAGGGTTGTCAAGGAGAAGTTCAGGGCGGAAGAGGGGCCAGACAGGACAGAGATCAACCTTGCCATCGCCAAGGGCGGCAAGGGGGCCTGGGGAATAGTCATGGACGATGTGCTGGAGGCGATAGGGTGAGCCTTCTCCACGGCGACGCGATAGAGTCCAGCCCTGACACGATGCGCTTTCTATACGATGAGCTGGCCCAACGCCTGGGCGAATTGCCGATGGAGACAAACCTGGTCGAGGTGGCTCTGGTCGTGTCAGTGGCATTGAAAAAGCACAACGCCAAGTTCCGGCCCGCATTCTTCATGGACAAGGTTCTGGAGGGGAAATGAACGACTATCAAGCGTTTCTGGAGTCTAAACTCCTGGCGGTTCAGCCTAAAGGGAAGGACATTTCGCCCTCATTGATTCATCCCAAGCTCTTCCCCTTCCAGCGGGACATTGTGGCCTGGGCGCTGCGCAAGGGCCGAGCCGCTATCTTTGCGGATACCGGTCTTGGCAAGACGTTCATGCAACTCGAATGGGCTCGGCTCATGGGCGAGAAGACACTCATCCTTGCCCCCCTGTCTGTGGCCCGCCAGACGGTGCGTGAGGCGGGCAAGATTGGGGTCGAGGTTCGGTATGTGCGGAGCCAGGCCGAGATTAGCGATGGCCTTCTGTGGATAACCAACTATGAGATGTTGGACCGATTTGATCTGAGCCAATTCGGGGCTATCGTGCTGGACGAATCAAGTATTCTCAAAGCATTCGACGGCAAGACCCGCCAGAAGCTAATCGGCGCTTGTGCTACTATTCCCTATCGGCTTTGCTGTTCGGCGACGCCAGCCCCCAACGACTACACCGAGCTTGGTAACCATGCTCAGTTCTTAGGCATCTGTTCGGTGGCTGAGATGCTGGCGAGGTTCTTTGTCAACGCCAACAAGCAGCAGGCCATCGAAGTCGGCGGGAGAATCTACGAGAAGAAGGGCAGCAATAAGGGCGGCCAGGAGTGGCGCATCAAACGCCATGCCGAGGATGCGTTCTTCCGCTGGTTGGCATCGTGGGCCATCACCATCACCAAACCAAGCGACCTGGGGTACGACGATGACGGGTTCATTCTGCCGCCCCTCACCGTCACGCCTCAATTCGTCAAGACGGATTATGTCCCCGACGGGCAACTGCTATTCACCACCCTAAAGGGGCTCAGCGACCGTGCCGACATTCGACGACAGACCATAGGCGCGCGGCTAGCGGTGCTACAGGAGATTATCGGGGGCAGCAGCGACCAGTGGATTGTCTGGGCGGGGTTGGACGCCGAGGCTAAGGCTATAGCTATTGCGTTTCCTGATGCGGTGGATGTCAAGGGTAGCGACTCACCAGAGTCAAAGGCTCAGGCGTTTGAGGATTTTCAAGACAAAAAGTTCCGTATCCTGCTAACCAAATCAAAGATAGGCGGTCACGGGATGAACTTTCAGCAATCACACCACATGGTCTTCTTCGGGTTGAACGACTCGTGGGAATCGTTTTACCAGTGCATCCGTCGCCAGTGGCGCTATATGCAGGAGTCCCCCGTCGATGTCCATATCGTAATGACCGACCTGGAGACGGGAATCTATCAGAATATCATGCGCAAAGAGGCGCTGGCAAAGCGGCTCAAAAGCAAGCTGGTGGACGCCATGCGGGTCTATGAAGAGGAGGAATTGGGCTTGGTGAACAAGAGCACAGACACATACCAAGAGCGCGAGATCTCCGGCAAGGGCTGGCGGATGATGCTTGGCGACTCATGCGAACGGCTGGGGGAGTTAGCCGATAGCTCGGTAGACCTGTCCGTGTACTCTCCACCTTTTGCTGATCTCTACACCTACTCGGCCAGTGACCGCGACCTGGGCAACAGCCGAGGGTGGGCGCAGTTCTTCCGCCACTACGGGTTCATTATTCGTGAGGTTCTGAGGGTCACAAAGCCAGGGCGGTTGACCTGTGTTCACACCAGCGACATTCCGGCGATGCAGTCTCGGGACGGGTGGATAGGCGTCAAGGACTTTCCAGGCACCGTGATACGGGCCTATGAGCGCAACGGGTGGGAGTTTGTGGGCCGGGCTTTTGTCCAGAAGAATCCCCAGGCCCAGGCCATTCGGGTGAAGAGTAAGGCCCTTCTATTCGTCCAGCTCCGAAAGGACTCGGCGGACTCCCGACCAGCTTTGGTTGACCAGATTCTTTTGTTCAAGAAGCTAGGCGAAAACGCCGTCCCCGTTCTGCCTGTCGAATCGGGAGAACTGGACAACGAGACGTGGATAGAATGGGCGCATGGCATCTGGCTGGGAATCAGTGAGTCGGATACTCTCAGCTACCACCAGGCGAGGGGGGCGGAGGACGAAAAGCATATCTGTCCGCTTCAGTTGGGCGTTATTGAACGATGCGTCAAGCTTTACTCTAACCGTGGCGAGGTCGTTCTATCGCCCTTTGCGGGCATCGGGTCCGAAGGGTATGAGGCGGTGAGATTAGGGCGGCGGTTTGTGGGCATTGAGCTCAAACCCGAATACCACAAGGTCGCCGTGGATAACTTACGCCACGCCGAGCAACTGGCTGGCGCTGGCGACCTGTTCTCTTGGGCGGAAACCGGCCTGCGGCTGGCCTGAGAAAGGAGAGCGATGCAGCCCCACACCCATTGCTTCCACGACATAGCCTGGGGTCTGACCGAGGCCCCAGTGACACACGGGGAGTCCCTGCCGAAGCGTCCCGATGGAACCAAGGAGGGCTGGTATGAATATGCCGGGGCCTACCTAGAAAGGTGCTGCCACTGTGGGGGAGAGCAATGGGTTTACCGCTGGACAGAGCCCAAGACGGGAACTCAAGCAAGGCTGGCATGAGAAAGGAGAGTGATGGCACACGTAACGTCTGAGACGGCCGCCCAGGCGCTGGAAAAACTACTGGAGGCGCAGAATGGGTAAAGAGTTAGCGGCCCAACTCGAACGAGCCTGGCAAGGGGGGTATGCCGTCATGCTGTCGCCGTTGCTTTCGGGTGAGGCCGACTGGCATGGGCGAGTGGCCATCTACGTATACTCGGGGGACATACGCCAGAGCGAGCCTTGGCGTGGCAACCCGTGCTCGGTGGAACAGGTGCCGGGCGAACTGGCCAGAGTATTGGATTTTGTGGAGGCACAGAATGTCTAAGACTGGAATATCATACTGCAACGAAACATGGAATGTCCTGACCGGCTGCTCGCCGCTGTCTCCAGCTTGCGAGAATTGCTGGGCTTGCCGCCTAGCCGGTGGCCGTTTGCAACACCACCCCGACTACAAGGGCTTGACTCGCAAAACCGAAGGGGGGCGACTCCAGTGGACGATGGAGATAGGGAGACTATCTGGGCCACACAGTCGGAAATGTCAAAACTTTTCGGGGTTGACCAGAGTGTCGTTTCCAAACACATTACCAACATCTTTCAAGAGGGAGAATTGGATGAGTTGAGTAATATGCAAAAAATGCATATTACTCATTTCAAACCTGTAAGCCCCTACTGGAAGACCTTGGGGAGATCAACCTGGAGAGTATTGACGGCGTTGTCGTTGGCGGCGAGTCCGGCCCCCACGCCAGGCCGATGCACCCTGATTGGGCAAGGAGCATTCGCGATGCCTGTGTAGCGGCGGGTACAAAGTTCTACTTCAAGCAGTGGGGAGAATGGTGGCCGAATGGCCAAACCTTCAACGAGGACATGGTAAAGCCGCACTCTATTGGCCCTGAACGGGTTGCCTGGCTCGGCCGAGATGGACATGCGTTGCCAATTGGCTTAGGAGATTACGAGGGGCCGGAGATACATCTGATGGTTAATCGAATAGGCAAGGCTGCGGCCGGGCGAGAGCTGGGCGGGCGGCAATGGAAGGAGATGGCGTGGTGATAGATTTGCTGGAACGCTACAAATTGGGCTGTGAGTTTCCGCGACCGTTAGATGAGCCAAAAGTGGAAGAGGCGCTACGCACCCACTATCAGGCATTGGGGCTGCCGCGCCCTGTAGTCAAGAAAATCCTGACACCCAGGGCCGCCGGGGACGCCTTTGCCGCCAGGGTCGCCTGGGAGGACGCCTTTGCCGCCGGGGACGCCAGGGACGCCGGGGCCGCCTGGGCCGCCTGGGAGGACGCCTTTGCCGCCAGGGTCGCCTGGGACGCCAGGGACGCCAGGGCCGCCAGGGCCGCCGGGGCCGCCTGGGCCGCCAGGGACGCCAGGGCCGCCGGGGCCGCCTTTGCCGCCGCCGGCTGGGCCGGCTGGGCCGCCTGGGCCGCCAGGGACGCCAGTTGGGTATCGCATATCGTCGTTGGCGCAGGTGAGCTAGGGGCAACTACAGTGTTAGCCCAATTTTTGCCCATCCTGGAAGCGCTGGAGGCGGGGTGTTGGCTCTATTGGCTGGGTGATACGGAGTGCCTATGGATGCCACAGCCCCAAATCTGGGCTGATTCGCAACACCGTTGCCACCGAGATGATGGGCCTGCTTTCCAGATTGAGGGAGGCGAAACCCTTTGGTTCTGGCATGGAGTTTTGGTGAATGAGCGTATCATAGAGTACCCAGAAACTATCACGGTGGAGCAGGTGCTGGCTGAACGTAACGGGGAAGTGGCTCGTGTCATGGTGGCGCGTATGGGGGAGGAACGGTTCGTCGCTGAGAGCCAAGCGAAGGTGCTTGACCAAGACCGTGACCGCTGGGGGCAGCAACGTCAGTTGCTCGAAATCCCCATGCCCCAGCATCCCAGGGGAAATATACGGGTCGTGCGCTACCAAACAGCGCCGACCGACTTGTCCCCAGAACGAGTCTATACTAAGCCAGTGCCCTGGACAGTCACAACATGTGCTGAGGCCGTTGCCCAACGATTTGGGCTGACCGTAAAAACCTACAATCCAGAGATAGAAAGGTAAGGACAATGCTTAAGCAGAACCGAAACGGCGACGTATTGCTCAATGGGGAGATTCAGCCCCCCGATTTGAGTAAGGCAACTTTGAAGGCCGAGGGGGTCTATATGCTTGCTCTGGGCGAAGTGACCGGCCATAGTCACGTTATCGAGGGCGACGTGAGGGTCTGGGATGTGGCAGGGCAGACCTATGTTCAGGTAGGCGAGAAAGGCGCTCAGATTCGCCACGAGCAGCACTCGCCAACTGGCGTAGAGGTTGTGCCCGGTTGGTATAAGCAACAGCCCGAAGTTGACTTCGACCCCTGGGAGGAAATGACCAGGCTAGTGCGGGACTAAACTGCTATGACCCAACCCGTGCGCCTCGCCATGCTAAAGGGCGGCAACCGGCTGCACTTGGTCAAGAATCCTCTGTGGGGTGACTTTGTTGCCCGCTGCGGAATGAAGGCGTATCTGCATGATTACTGGGACTTCAACCCGCCACCGGCGGCGAAAAAGGCAAGGGATGGCCCCGTGCTGTGCGCCTACTGTCATGGCGCGGGAGATGAGGAGGCGAGAAAATGGGACAGCCTTTAGACCCTGAGCTAATAGCCGAGGCAATCAAGGAAATACGGGAGTACCGGGAATGGGCTGAGGCAAAGAAAGACATACATCCCGTAACGATTTACCTGCGGCGGACGACCCATCTATCTGACCCACAGGAATACTGTATCAAAGTACCACCGTTAGGATGGAGGGTCAGCTATATCGCTAAGGCCATCTGGCAATCCCTCGGCCTGCCCGACGAGGACGGGGAGTATGAGGTGGTGGTGATGTTGAATGACGGATAGCTGTCCCACCTGTGACCGCCTCTGGCCTGACAGTTTAATGGCCGGCTACATGGACGGGTGCCTGGGTTGCATAAGGGAATGCAAGCGGCGCATGGACGCCTTTGAGGTTAGATACAAGAAGGCATTGAGGAAAGTCCAGACAAGTGGAAAGAAAGGAACAGGATAATGCCTAGCTGGGAACAACTGCAACCAATACTAGACCAACTAGCTGAGGGGTTGGGAACTACGGCGAGCAATCTCTGGGTTATCTTGGTGCAACGGCAGATTGTGGCTGGTTATCAGGACTTGATGTGGGCTGGGTTGTGGCTCTTCTGCGCTATTGTATTCTTGATAGGCAGCATAACGATATATCGCTCAGCCCCTAAACACCTGACAACAGAGCAACGAGACGATTATTATATGCCCAGTGCTATTCTCGCCGTAATCTTTGTAGCCATGTTTGGGATAGCCATTGGAATAGTAGTAAGCAGCGCCATTCCGCACTTGGTTTCGCCCGAATACTCGGCACTGCAAGCCCTTCTGTCGATGGTGAAGAAGTAGGTGAAAAAAGCTAAGGCCCTTGGCCTTCTTCGGCTGAAACTCACCGGCATTCTGGACGTATTCAGGATGCACGGCATGGACGTGTATATTCCCGAGGCGGTCAAGGCAATCATGGCCGCAGTCAAGGAATACGAGGAATGGAGGAAAGAGTGACCCGCCAGGAATTGCATTGCCACGCTTGCGACAAGTATGTGCAGTTCGATATTGACCTCTCGTTGGACGGGAACCACGTGTTGGAATGTCCAGAATGTGGACATGAACACTGCCGTGTAGTCAAAAATGGAGTGATTACGGGTGAGCGATGGGGCCAGAGGAACGGCCCTACGATAAACGTCATCGCAGTGAGTGCGTCAATGGTGTCCACGTGGGACTGTTATATGTCAGTCGCCGCTACTGGGTCTGACCGCATGTTCCTATATGATAGTTGGGTGCAGGCCGCCGCAGGATCAATGAGATGAAGTTCTCCTGCTGGACTTGCAAGACCCGCCCCAAGGACGGCCTGATTAGCTGCCCGCCTCGCATCAAAACCGGCAACTGGCCCCGCAAGATACCGGCCATACTCTGCTATCAAGGAAAGGGGAAATGAAGCTAACCCCAGACACCTTTGTAATTGCCGACCTCCACTTCGGCCACAAGAATATCATCCAGTATGAGACTCGCCCCGAAGACTACGAAGAGCTAACCGTCGCCAAGTGGAATCAGCATGTGGAAAAACATGACCAGGTGCTAGTCCTGGGCGATCTAACTCTAGCCGGCAGGGACTACACAAAGAAATACACCGAACGGCTGCATGGCAAGAAGTTCCTAATCAAGGGGAATCACGACGGAAACACGGAGACTTTTTACCTGGAGTGCGGGTTTACAGTCGTGGAGCCAATTTTAAAGACGTTCGCTAACTCCTGGGGAAAGTTACGGGTGCTGTTTACCCACGAGCCGGTGGAACCCTTGCCCGAAGGGTGGTTTAATATCCACGGGCATGTTCATGCGCGGGAGTTGGAATACACTGAACGACATTGCAACGTAGGGGCCGACGTAACCAACTATATCCCTGTGAGAATTTATGAAGTCCTGGCTTTGTGGAAGCATCTGTCAAGTGAAGTCTCGCCTGACAGAACTAGATAAATGGCAAGACCCCCATTTCTGAGGGCCTTGCGCTCTCCGTCCCCGAAGCGGCGGAGGTGATCAACTTGGTAGCGAGAGTGGGACTTGAACCCACAGTCGGGATTACTCCCAGCAGATTTTAAGTCTGCCGCGTCTGCCTATTCCGCCATCCCGCAATGACCTTCCCGCCTAGCCTTTCGGCAGAGCCCTTGGGCTCATTCAGCGGGAAGGAACCTTTTGGGTGCTGGTGCCCCGTTTTACTGCATTTCTCCTGGAGTCCAGGATTACGTTTCACTTCTCGGTGGGGCGCTCCCGCAGCGTTGCCGTTACCAGCACTAGAAGGAATCCAGCCGACGCATTGCCTACCCTGCGCTTTGAGTCGTTTGCCCTCCCCACTTTGGCAGCTTGGACACGACTACTGGGTTACGGTCAGCGCCGAGAGGGTTTTGCTCCTTCATATTTGGAGTGGGCGAACCTTCGTGTGATTCCCCATACCCAACCCCCACGTCTGGGGTGCCTTACTTCTCGGCCACTGGCTTCCTATCTTATAATAGCACACGACATGCCTTGCTGTCAAGGTGCCACTCCAACTCTTTCACCCGTCGTTCATCTTCTCTTGGGCACCAAACTGGGCAGAAGCGCACGTCGGGCATATCCGCCTCGGCCATTGTCTCTTGGCGAATACAGTGGCCCTTGAGGCTACATGATCCGGCAGTTGAGGTCACAGTAGACACCCGCGACGCCCACGCTGTTGCTAAACTGTCTAATGGTGGGCGCGTCCCATCCCCCGAACGGGCCATAGTAGGGCAAGCCACTCCAGTCCATTGTGGCTTGGTTATCGTATTCCGCTACCCACAGCGGAAACTCCCTAAACGCCTGGGTCTGTGCCATGTAGCCATTCCAGAACCACTTGGCAGTATAGATGCCTGGGGTAGCCCCGATCTCCCGACAGGTAAACAGCGCCTCCCACAGCTTGTTCCAGCGAACCTGAGCCCCAACAGGGGCCGTGTCCTCCACGGCAATCAACAGCATCCCTGGGTTGTAGGGCTTGGCCCGTTCCCAGGCGTCCCGAATCTGCCAGGTGGGGTTGCCCATGAAGTAGAGTTGCATGTAGGCGTCCGTGTGAAACCCGCCCTCGGAGAACGCCTGGAGTTGCTGGGGCGCGGAGTATGCGTTGTAAGAGTCGGAGTTGACGATGGCGAAGCGGGCACCAGCTTCCCATAGGGCGTCTATCTGTTCCGGCGTTATCGGCCCTGTGCGGTCTTGGGTGTAGTGGGAAACGTCAACGCCCAGGGCTAGGCTGGGCGCTACCCTAAAGGGAGCGACTCGACCGCATTTTCCATTTCCTGGAGATGCCCACGGGTGCGCTCAATCATCAGCAGCACGTCATCTTTGGTGATGGGTATTTGTCCCGTCCCCTGGAGGTAGAATCTAAACGCCTCTTCTGCGTCACCGCCAGCTTGAATCCAAGCATTGTAGGAGGCTAGGTAGGTTTCTTTTAGTGACATGGGTTCTCTCCTTAAAATAGTTCGCCGTCTTTGTGTCGCGTCAATCCCGCTGCGCCATACCAGTAATCGGCAGCCGCCGCCGTGGGCTGGCGGCGCATGATGGACTTGCACTTCTCGCAGATTACTTCGTCGTTGCGCTGGTCTACGGAACGGGCGAATCGGTCGAAGTGATGTCCACAGTTAGGGCACTGCATCGGGTACACTGGCAAGGTTAGTTCCTCCGTGCTTTTTCTATTGATGTAGCCGCTCCGCATTTAGGGCATTCAGCCGTTCCGCGAGCCACAGTGGTATGAAAAAGCAGCCATCCGCACTTGCGGCAATTAATGGGTTTCTCTACCAGATTAGGCATGTCCGTGACCTGCAAAAACGTCGGGGTTGCTAGCTACGGGAAACGGCAAAATAGGGGGGTGTTTAGGGTGGGGTGGTGTCCTGGTATGGTCGGCGGTAATTGGGGCCATCTAATCCTCCATCCTGACGCCAATACCGTGAGTATCGGGGTGAAAAACCAACTGTATTATCCCTGGGTAAGAGGCCGGATAGCCGTTCTTGATGGCGTAGCGAGGGTGAACCTGGAAGGTGCGGGCGATGATTCCCACCCGGTGCCTATTTAGCAACTTCCGGCTTCCATAGGTTTTCTGGTAGACTTCCTTAAAAAGACCCTCGTGGTCGTGAGCCATGATTAGGAAGTCTATATCGGGCTCCTGTAGCAGCATCCGCTCCAGTTTTCCTTGCTTGGCCGACGACGTCCTGGCCCCACCCCATCCATGAATGACATAACCGTTATAGGTGGTGGTGCCCCCGCCCTGGCGGGTGAAGGCTAGCCTTATGGCTGCACCTGAATCCCCCAGGTAGTCTGCGCCAAGTCGTTCCCCTATGTATTGTCCTATACTGTGATTGTCAATCCTGGACAATACGGATTCGTGGTTGCCACCTATAAGGCACACCGTCTTAGAAACAAGGGGCCTCCAGATGTCAATAAAGTGGTCAGCTTCAGCCACCGCCAGGTTGTCCAGGTCGTCTAGGGAGAGCCACTTGGCTAAGTCGTGGGACTCAAACCTCTTTCGATCCGAAATAGTAATGGCGGCAATCATGTCGCCAGCGTGGAGGGCAAGGGCAAAGGAGTCTTCTTCTACTCTCCGCACCAATCGACGCAATGTTATCTCGTCAACGGAGCGGTCGCCAATGTGGGTGTCGGCAAAGATGTTGAGGGTGAAGCGGTCACTGCGGCTTTGGTAGGTGATATGGCGAGTGTGTATCTCGTCGCTCAGAAAGCCCTCCTACACGTACTCTTCTTTTTGGTAGTCTCCCCGCTTTACTAGATGAACTATATATGCCCCCAATTTGTGCTCGCACATCCAGGGGTTGCGGCACTTGGGGCAGGGCTTGGGTGGCCCCACCTGTCGGATTAGGGCCACGGTCTCATTATCCAAGTAAGAAATGTCCACCCCCCGGTGCTTAACCACAGGATCAGGCCAGACTCCCCAGGCAATGTCAGCCGCCAGGCCGAGAATGGTTAGCGGTGCCCGGGGTGGGTAGGCGGTGGGGATACGCTCGTCGATGTTCCCCTCCAATACTTGTCCATGATTGAGGTCGTCAAGGCATTCAGTGCAGTAGTCCCAGCCGTAGTCAATCTCACGCCCGCAGTTGACACAGACGTTCTCCGGGTTGGTGGTCACCTAGAGATTCCGTAGCGCCTGGGTAAGAGCAAGGACAGCCGACATGGGGCTTGGGGGATGGCCTTTGAGGGCTTTGAGGGCTTCAACAATGGCATCGGCCAGCATTTTCTCTTTGTCGGTAAGTCTGGTAATTCCAATGGGGAGCCTCCTAGAGTGGTTTACCCCTACAGTTTATTGTACCAGTTAGCTATGAATATGTCAAGGCGAAGGGCGAAACCAGCTTGCAGGGTCTATTCCCAAAGCGGCCAGCCAGCCAAGAACAACCCCCACCGCGCCGCTGGCGACTGTAATCAGGCTGCGTTTGGCGTCATTCCCGATGCGGCGTTCATTCAGGGTTCTGACGATGGGCTTGAGTTCAGCCATGTCTCTGGCAGTGATGCAGTTCTCGCAGGGGTTGAAGTTGTCCAGACGTTCGGACACAATGTCCAGACGCTCCATCCCCGCATCCATCTTCGCATCTATCTCGCCAAGTTTCCCAGTCAAAGCGATGACGTTTTGGTTAAGTTGGCTGAGTAGTGCTTGCTCCATTTAGTGCCCCTTCTTGTTAGGCCCTTTGTTGCCACCACCCTTGGGCTTTCCTTTGGGGCGATTGTCACGACGGCGACGCGCAGCGGAACGGGCCATTATTTCTTGCCCCTCTTTCGACTTTTGCCCGCCTTATCGTAAGCGATGGCCGCCGCCTGCTTTGGGTCACGACCCGAGCGGATAAGCTCGGTGATGTTCTCCGAGATGGTCTTTTTGCTTTTACCCTGCTTGAGGGGCACGGCTAATAGACCTTTTTCTTGGGTTTTGCCTTAGTCTTGGCTTTCATCTTGGTTTTCTCTGCCATTTCATAGGCAGTCTTTCCCATTGGCTTGCCGCCCATCATCTTCTCCATCTCCGCATCGGACATCATGTGTCCATCGGGCATTTGGTGCATCCCTTTGGGCATGTTCTTGGGTTTCATCGGGGTCTTTTTCTTAGCCATTTCTTCCTCCTATCGCTCTGCTTCCCATGTGAACGTAGCTGTGCCTACCCCGGGGTCGGCATCTACTGTAATCCGCAGTGTGTCATAGGCCAAGTTAGCCACAGGAACCCACGACATTACGGCATTGCCTAGATTATTAGTAGGCGTTACCCTGACCCTTGCCGGGGGTCGCCGCAGTGAGTGGGCCACTGCGATATAGGTGGCTCCGTTGGGAACCGTGGCTGTTCCGCTGCATCGGGTGCCCGAACTGTAGCTGGTATTGGTTAGGGGAACGTCAAGTCGGCTAGCGGGGCCGGTGATGGTATAATCCGCACCCAAGAGCGTATTGTGGCCCAGCGCCTTGCCGCCGGTGAAGGTGTTGTAATCCACCAGGTAGTTTATCGAATCGACCACGATGGTAGCCCCGCTGATAGCGCCGGTAAAGGTTTCGCCCACTACGGGGATGCCTCGAATATACTTGACCTTTGTAGCTGCGGCTTCTTGCAACCACCGCTGGATGATGATGCTGCCCGAAAGAGTCTGCTTCCAGCTAGCAGCCGTAGCCGATGTGCCGCCAGTAACCTTTTCGCCAAGGGCGCTCCCGTCGTTTTGGAATGTCCCTGTAACCGTCCCCACCAGTTCAACCCAGGGTGCCTCATAGAATCCGGTGTGGCCCTGAGTTAAGCCAAAGTCGTCAGCGTGGTTGGCTCCGTTCATCACCCCACCGGTGATGGTGTTATATTTGGAGCCAACGGCCACTCCGTCCACGACTTTGTAGCCAAAGACAATCCCATCGTCAATCCCATTATTCCCATAGCCAGTATGACGCCCAGGCCGAATATCGCAGTAGGAGCCTGCGATCTGCATGGCGTGATATTCGATGTTGGCTATGTCGGTTCCATAAATCCTGTGATTGCCATCATCTAGTGTAACCCCAGCTCTGGCCCCGTTGATTCGGAGCCCATTCACAAGGCCCACCCCAGAATCTTTGTCTGCGGTGAGTCCGTCACCCTTGACACAGGTGGTGATGTCTGCATCAGTGAGTTTCCAGTAGGGAGAGTTGACAAAGGTGATGCCCCACTGGTTGTCGTCCAGGATGGGACTTTGTATTTCGACACTAGGTGAATCGATGACAGCAATGCCATAACCTGAGTTGCCGACAATCGTTAGCGCCTTCATGGTCGCCCCGCTGGCCTCCCCAAGGACATACCAGTAATCATCCTGGCGCAGTGTGGGAACCGGCCCTAAGTCATGCAAGGTTATCCAGGCGTGGCCGCTGGCCGACCCGACAATCCCCTCTTGCCAGGCTGTGGCGGGGACTGGAGTAGTCCAGTGGAGCCTCACCGTTTCGCCAGCCACAAATGTCCCCGTCCCCGTCCCATCATCGGTCAGGGTGACAACTCCGCACTCTTCGCAGCGGACTCGGATGAGCTTGGCGTTATCGCTGGCAGAGCGAATGGTTATTCCATGCATCCTGGTATGGTGAACATAGACATCTTCAATCAGGGAGTAGTCGGCATTCTCCGCCCAGATGCCGCCGTAGTTTCCGGTGTAGGTATACTTGTCGCCGTCCACTTGAAGGTTCTTGATGGTGACTTGCCCCGAGCCGGAGATGATGTAATCAGAGAAGTTGCCAGCCCGCTTGATGATGGTGTTGAAAATCCCCTGGCCTTCCAGTAGTCCATACTGCACATAGGCGACTTTGGCGGCAACGTTGAAGGTTCCAGATGACAGGATTAAATGCTTGTTGATAGCCCAGGCAGCGTTTATGTCGGCTTCATCAGCCGTCCCATCGCAGATAGTATCGGCCCAGGCCTTCTCGGTAAGCGTGGCGTTAGAGGCGGCCAGGAAGTAGGGGTTAGGCGTATCCGTGGACAGCCAGCCCAGGCCGACATTGTGGTCAGTTGCCGCGATCTCCCCGTCAATCTCAATGCAATACTGCGTGACGCTATCGGCCACCGAGATTTGCACCGCGCCGTTGGCGTTGGTGTAACCAGAGCCATAGACTGTTAGGTGAGTGCTGTGGTCAAGCAGGCGGACTAGTTTGCTGGCGGCAACAACAGTCTTTCCGTCAGCGGTGTCTACCGTCAAGCCAGTGAGGTTGATATTCTTAGACATGGTTATCCTCTCGCCAGACTGACATTCCAGGAGCCATCAAGGTTGCTGGCACCTGGGTCGTTGCGGCAATGCACTGTGAACTGTGTAGCCCCGATGGTGTCCACCCAGACGTTGCCAGGGTCGTTGGAGGGGTTTTCCCCAAACGTGATGTTGATATTTTTCAAGGCTGGCGTCACCGACAAACCGTGAGTGATAACCGCCGACGTAGCTCCATTAGCGATAGAAAACGTCCCCGACCCCTCTGTGAGATAGGGGTAGTTGTTTCGGGCTATCGAGTTGGCCCCGACAATAAGCATGGGGGCGATTGTGTTGGCCTCCAACTGGTTGTTGAAGTAGAAATTGGTGTTAGTGGCGTCGATCTCTTCAATGCCATAACGGGTGTTTCCTACCGAAACATTCCCTACTACGCTGTTGTTGCCTGATTCAGTAGTTCCAGCCCCGAACGTCAATCCTGACTCTGTATTGCCCCGCATGACGTTTCCCGTTATGGAATTGTAGTGGCTCCCATATAGCAGCATCCCATCACGGCCATTGCCTGACGCAAAGTTCCCGCTGATTGTCCACCGCTGCGCCCCTTCGGACACTCCCCCGCCACCAATTAAGAACCCCAGTCCTCCGTTGTTCAGCGCCCTGTTTCCGATTAGAGTCCAATAATAGGCTCCATCTGCCCCCTCACCGCCAATGACATAACCATCGCCAATGTCCACGTCTCGGGATAGATTGCCTATCATAGTCACGTTGTCACCATTAACGGAGATTCCATCTCCAGAGGTTTGGGTTCCGTGAACCATAGAACCCACATAGTTGGAGATGATGAACTTCTCGGTTGCCCAGAGAGATTTAGTGGTGGCGTCCAGCGGAATCCAAATGCCAAACAAAGAAATCCAGTCCGTGGTGTGTTGCTGTTGAGTTCGCAGGATGGTATTGCCCACAACCCACAGCCTATCAAGGGTTCCGGTAGAGTTGTTAAAGTGGATTCCAGTGGAGGGGTAGGAGATTGTTTCTAGGTTGACAACCTGAGTCTCGCTTCTATGAAGGAAGATGTCGTTGTAGAGAACCCTGGCGTTCTTGCAGGTTCCACCAGCGGTGTTGAAGGCAATGGCATGTTGGAAAGGATTGTCGATATAGTTGTGCTCTACGGTCACATCTTGAAAGTGCCCGTCAATTACAATGGCAGCATTGTCGGGCATGTAGATGTGACAATTTCTGATAGTTAGACCGGCATTAGCTGAACTTGGATAGGTCATATACATAGCGGTTTCTTTGGTGTTGAGAATCTTGACCCGTTCAATGAGACTTTGACCCCAACGGGTGCCCCGAATCCCAACTCCGCTGCTTTGGTTGGCCTTATTCCCTGCGATAGAGAAATCGGCCAGGTGAATGCCGGTGCGGGTGGCCGTGCTTCTGATAACGTCGCAGTCAGACCCCGACGCCAGCGAAATAGAGGTTGTCAGTTGCCCCTGCCCATGCAGGGCGAG
>Ga0214473_10000323_pt1 | contig 67471 bp, 74 predicted proteins | sample RVTome_7_FD_203509 | JGI IMG/M metagenome (GOLD analysis project Ga0214473, IMG submission 203509) | Soil microbial communities from uranium-contaminated site in the Upper Colorado River Basin, Wyoming, United States - RVT98D197 | ecosystem: Environmental > Terrestrial > Soil > Contaminated >...
CCGTTCAATACATGACACATTCACGGCTGACGCATCAACTTTTGCAACAGAAGTAGCAATCGGACCTAACTTGCCTGGCAGTCTGACTGATCCGTTAGGCAATTGTGGCGATTATTTTTATGCCATCCGCGCCGTAAGCGCGGCTGGAATTGGTTCTGATTTTGTCGGAGACGAAGACATAAATGTGGAAACGACCACTAACACTACAACCACTACAAATGAAACCATTATCCGCACTGGAGGAGCGATTCCGGTAACCGGAGGCGGAGCGGTGGCCGGTGAAAATGTCGGAGGAACTGAAGAGGGCGGAACGCAAACGGAACAAGGCGTGCAGGGAGCAGAAAGTGAAGCCGGTCAGGTCGCCGGTGAAGGATTATTTAGCGGAAACGGAAAATATTGGCTCCTGGGCATCCTTGCGGCGCTAGGACTTATCTATTATGCCTACCGAAGATCAAAAAGAAAATCAAAACAGCCAATTGAATAATTTTTCCAAATGGTATTTTCCAGCAGGCATTGCTTTGATGACAGTGTCTGCTTTGATCTTGTTTTTCACCTTCTATCCGGTTATAAAAGAAGAAATAAAATATGACTTCTTTCCGAAGAAATCTGATGTGAAGGTGGGAACCCGGAGCGAAGTAAAAGGCATTAGCACCCAGAATGTTATCGTTCCGGTGGATGAACAGTTTGGCATTGTCATTCCTAAAATTTCCGCTAATGCGAAAGTAATTCCGGAAGTAGATTCTCAAAATTCTGATATTTACCAGAGGGCGCTTACCAAAGGAGTGGCGCATGCCAAAGGAACCGCATTTCCCGATGAAAACGGAAACACTTTTATTTTTGCTCATTCCAGCGCCGATTTTTTTGAGGCCTCCCGCTATAATGCGGTTTTTTATCTGCTTTCTAAGCTGGAAATGGGAGATGAAATTTATCTTTTCTACCGAGGGATAAAATACCAATATAGGGTAACAGAAAAGAAAAACGTTAGTTCCGAGGAAGCTTTCTATCTTGAAAAAAACACGCCGGAAAAAATATTAACTTTAATGACCTGTTGGCCTCCCGGAACAACATTGAGACGGCTCATAGTCATCGCCAAACCGGCTAGTTAAAATGCTTTTATTTTTGTGCTATAATAAGTACAGCTTTCAAAAGGATTTATTATAATTAGACTATAAAGATGAATGGAGGTGAAATAAAATGAAAAAATTGATAATAGCGGGAGCGGTATTGCTATTTGTTTTTGTTGCGGCGCCTGTTTTTGCTAAGTCGCCAAAATTTGTAAAATTTGTAAAATTTCAATCACTTGACGTTCCAGCTGCTTCTTCAACAATGGATCCAGCTCATGTTCAAAGTCTGTCGCTGAAAAAATGCGTGAAATATAAAGTAACGGTAACTGGCACGTATGATGCCAATGATGGGATAACAGCTGATGCCGAATACTCCATGAGAACTCCAACAAGCAATGGAGTATGGACGGATTCAGTAAGCAATTATGAATCTTACGGAGAGACCCTTCTCGATCTGTTTATGAACGATGATAATGATTGGGGCGCTTATAATTCAAAACATAAATATTCTAAGACAGTGGTCGGAAACGGAAATCCGCTGGATTTTTACATCTATGATATTTATCCCATAAATAACAGTGGGTCGTTGCACGTAGACATTAAAAGAACAGGAAGAGATAAGCACTGCAGTCCATTTTCATTTGCCACAGGAAGTATTAAAATGTCAAATCCAAGTCAGAAAATGATATTTAATGCCTTCGATTTCAGTGATGACTCTGATCATGATAAGGGAATGGTCGAATACTGGAATTATGATTATTCTGGCGGTCCGTTACATTATAAAGCCAAAGTATTATGTTCTGACGTAAATGATGACGAGGCTCGCTTCATGTTTCAAATACCAGCCGGCTGGCCAGGACTTACTGGACTTTACGTCGTCTCTTATGTAAAAGATGGCGGAAGTCCAGGAACGAAAGATTCGTATGGCCATAATGCAACTTCTGATTTAACAACTGCAACAGCTTGGTGTGAGGATGGCACTGGTTTTAGTCCGGCGATGTATACTGTGACCGGAGGAAATCTGGTTGTTCATGATTAAATCTTCCCTAAAGCTTCACTTTAGGAATTCAAATAATTTTTCAGTTTATCCGAAAACAGTCCCGAGCAATCGGGATTGTTTTTTGAAACATTGACAAAAAATGGATAAAGGATAAGATAAAGAATACGAAAAAAGGAGGCAAATAAGGGTAACATTTGTAAAGGCTGTATCTTAAAGATAGGATTATCTCCCGGAAGCAAGCCGTAAAATCATTATGAAAAAAAATTACTTGACATTTTGTTTGATAGTATTGCTTTTAGCGCAAGCCGGTTTTGCTGTTGCTGCTTCAGATAATAAGGTAATTCCCCGAATTGACGATGAAGCGGCTTCTATTGTCAGGGAGGATAAAGTTGAAAAACCTTTTATTGCCGAGGTTTCGGCGGACAAGGGCAATATTTATCCCCAGAATTTTTGGATGCTATTATTCGGAGCATATCTTTTTCTTTTGATCTTCAATCTCTCTTTTGAATTCGGCAAAAAAAAGAAATTACAGTGGTTTTGGGAGGCGGTTTTCACCTTTTTGGCAATTTACGTCTGGGATAACCTGGATGTTAGCCGGTCAAATTCCTGGTTTCCGGGAGTGGTTTTGGAATCGGGAATAATTATCTACGCTTTCTATTTTTACCTCCACACCAAAATGCTAGAGAAACAAGCATCACAGGATAGCAAATAATAACAACCAACAAATTTATTAAATGTCCTAAAGGCAAATATTTGGTGTGGGGGTGTATTTTCTTGACAAGAAGCTGAAAACTGAGTAGAATTCTTTAATGTTTGTCCCTCACCACTTTTATCAAACAAGATTGAAAGTTATTAGCTATTGGTTTATAATATAAATATATAGCTAAAATAGCCACTTGGGTAAAAGTGGTGAGGGATGAATATGAAGCCATCAATTAACAATCTGGAAAATTTGGCAAAGTGCCCGATTTGCAACAAAAAGTACAGTCAAGCCAAAGTTCTTGTTCTGGAGGAAAATAGCAACAAGACAACGCTTCACGTGACTTGCGGAAGCTGTAAGATTTCTTCTTTGGTTTTTATTTCTTCAGGAAAAATGGGGATTGTGAGCTTTGGAATGCTTACCGATCTGACTACCGAAGAAGCCAGGGGTATTTTCAAGGGAGAGGCGATTTCCGCAGATCAGGTAATTGATGTGCATGAATATCTGAAGAATTTCAAAGGAGAAATAAACAAACTTATCTAGTACACAGCATAGAGCATAAAACATGGAACAAATTTTTAAATAAAGTGTTTCATGCTTCATGTTCTATGTTTCATGATTCATGGCTAAAATCAATCTGAAATCAAAGGTTAGAAAAGAAGTGGGAAAAAATTTGAATTCTTTCCGCAAGCAGGGGCTTATTCCGGCGGTGGTTTACGGGCACAAGATAAAACCCCAAAGTATCTGGGTTAATTATTTGGAGTTCAAAAAAGTTTTTGACCAGGCCGGAGAGAGCACGGTCATTGAACTTGATATTGACGGAAAGAATAAAGTCAGCGCTTTGATTCATGATTTTCAAACTAATCCGGTTTCTGACAAATTTTCCCATATTGATTTCTTTCAGATAAGAATGGATGAAGAAATTGAAACCGAAGTGCCGATTGAATTTTTCGGAGAATCTCCGGCAATCAAGGAATTGGGAGGAATTTTTGTCAAAAATATCGATGCTATTACGGTGAAATGCCTTCCGGGAAATCTTCCCCATGAATTTAAAATTGATATTTCCAAAATCAAAACATTCGAAGACCATCTGAAAATTTCCGATTTGGAAATTCCGGAAAAAGTGGAAATTTTGGCAGGAAAAGATACCGTGATTGCCCTTGTTGCTCCTCCCCGTTCTGAAGCGGAATTAGCGGCGCTTGAAGAAAAGGTAGAAGAAGACGTTACTAAAGTCGAAGGCGTGGTGAAAGAAGCTCCGGCTGAAGAAGGCGCGGTAGAAGGAGAAAAGGAACCCGCCGACGCTTCAGCCAACGCTAAAGTTATGGCAGGTAAGGAAGAAAAACACACTAGTGCTAAAGTTTAGGCTAGATATAGGAAAGAAAAAGAAACAGAATTTTAATTATCGCCATACTTAGTTTATTTTAGTATCTTTAAAAATACATATCGAAAGACGGTTTTAAGACCCGGTTTTTTGGCTTGACAAAACCGAAACAATATGCTACGCTTTAGTGTTTTAAGAATAAATTTTAGAGAAGGAGTAAAAATCAATAAAAAATGAGAAGGGGGAAAGGACTATGGCTATAGTGCCGGCTATTAACAAAAGATGTAGCGGAGTGAGGTGCGAACGCTGCGAACGCCTTGATTGCAACAGCGGAATTATTTACGTTCATGTTGCAGACGATGAACCTCGAGGTACAGAGGGAAAAGCAGTCGCGGCCGCTGAGGCATCTCCGTGTCAACAAGCAACATAATGTTCTTCCTTCAGGGGGCAGGCGCGTGCAGTGCACGAACCTGCCCTCCTCATCCGAATTCATTAAATAAATTAGTGGATTCAGATGAGGAGGGTTCTTTGAGAAGAGGGAGTCCCATAAAAGGGACAAAAATTTTCTGTGGTGGGCAGGAGAGGGGATTTTATGGGAGCATTAAAATCTTCTACGCGGCGTGCACGAAGTGCACAAATAGCAATGAAAAAACATCTTAGAATGGAAGAACTCATATCCAAAGAAAGGTATCCGCAAGCTTTGGGCGGAACCAGAAAGGACGAAGAGCTTCCTTACACGACTTCCCAATGGGAAAAAGGCCGAATCTGGACATTTGGTGAAGATCCACCCTCAACAGAAACAGAATGAGAGAGAACTGTCGTCCGTTCTCGGTTCTCTCTCATCTTTCTCCGAGACCATTTTTCAAAAAGTGGTTTCAGAGAATGAGTAATCCTTAGAGTTCTTTGAAGAAATCTTTCCGTTTATATCGGTGAAATAGAGACAGAAAGGGAGGATGTGAAGATGAAAATTATTCGAAAAGGATTAGAGGTAGCAATTATAAATCCTAAGAAAAAGATAGGAGAACCAGGCCAGTATCAGAGTTTTAAGAGCGGTGGAACTGAGACAGCGAAAGCTGTCGCCGCCGCAAAGATGACTGGTTGCGAAATTAGATCATATTATAAGGATCTGATCACGCTGAACGGCGAAGTCGTGCCAGCCAAAGTTATCGTAACCGAGATTCCTCCCGGCCATATACAGCCGTTTCATACCCACGACAACGTGCATGAGATAACTGTTGTGGACGAAGGCAGTATTATGGCTGTGGATAGCAATGATCTTAAGGAGGAAGATCGCGCCAAATTATTAGAAATAGGAACCGTCTTGGAACAGGGAGATATGGTGATTGAGGACCCCAACGTTCGACATACAGTCCTTAATCACACTGGGCACTATGCTACTCTGACCACGGTGCAAGTCTCCAGAATTAAAGTGGAGGAGTTCAGCGCTGACTGGAAACGAACATAAAAGGGGATTCTCATAGAGAATCCCCTATTTTTTTGATAAATTTCTTAGAAAATGCTAATATAGAATAGTGATTAAGATGAATAAAAGTAGAATCCTGCCTCTTCTTGTGGCAACTTTTGCGGTTGCCGGATTTTTAGGCTATCAGATTTTTAATGGCAGTAATCTCGTTTTTGCCGCGGATTCCATAACCGAACTTGAAAAAAAGATACAAAAAGAAGAAGATGCTAAGACGAAGCTGGAAAGCGACCTGACTAATATCCAAAAATCCGTAAATACTACGCAGGCCGATATTCAAAAAACCGAAGCGGCGATTAAGCAGGCAATAGACGAAATAGACCGCAAGAAGAAAGAATTAGAACTTCTTACCGGCAGTATTGAAATCAAGAAAGATGTGCTTAAAAATATTCTGCAGGAATTTTATTATTCCCAAAAAGAGCCAATAATCTATGCGATGCTCAACGAAAATGATCTTTCCAAAGCTTTTTCCAAGGCCGATCATATCATTACTCTGAACCAGAAAGTTTACGATGCGCTAAACGATATTCAACAGTCAAAGTCAGATGTTGAAAAACAAGCGCAGGATATTGAGAACACCAGGCAGGACCACGAAAAGCTTCTTGATTTAAAACAAGACCAGCAGCAGGATTTATTGGCTGTTAAGGCAGATACGCAGCAAAATATAGCTGAAAAAGAAGCGACAATCGGAGAACTTAATGCGAAGCTAGACAAATTGCGCAGCAGCTTATCAGGATACTTGGGAAAAGCTTATGATGCAAAAGATGTGGAAGACGCAGCTAAATTTGCTTCTAAGGCTTCCGGTGTTCGCAAAGATTTTATTTTGGGAATGTTGACCGTAGAATCAGACCTGGGAAGATTTACCGGAGGATGCAGCGCTAAGGACAGTAAGATGAGCGGAACCAGGCTTTCTTTATTTAAAGATATATGCGATTCGCTGGGTTATAACTGGAAAACAAGAAAAGTTTCCTGTCCGCCGAAGTCTTACAAGGGTACTGGCGGAGCAATGGGCGTGGCGCAGTTTATGTCGGATACCTGGGTTGGATATAAAAGCTCAATCGCTTCAAAAACCGGGCATAATCCGCCCGACCCGTGGAATCTTACGGATGGCGTGATGGCAATGGGACTGAAACTGGCCAGGGGCGGAGCGACCAAGAAAAGCGGAGAATGCAACGCGGCTAAATTATATCTTTCCGGAACAACCTCGTCAAAATATAACTGGTATTGCACAAAAGTTCTCTACTGGGCGGATAATTATGAATCTAAGTTAGGAAGCTAATATGAAAAAAAACAATTTCTATATCACTACCACGCTTCCATACGTAAACTCCGAACCGCATATCGGGTTTGCGGGAGAGATTATCCAAGCTGACGTACTGGCGCGATTTCATCGCGAACTGGGTGATGAAGTGTTTTTTAATACCGGAACAGACGAACACGGACTGAAAATATTCAGAAAAGCTGAAGAGCTTGGAATAGAAACTCAAGAATATTGCGACAAATTAGCGCAAACCTTTATGGATTTAAAAGGAATACTTAATCTTTCCTTTGATAATTTTATACGGACGACTGATAAAAAACACATTGAAGCAGCGCAAAAATTTTGGAAAAAATGCGAAGCGAACGGAGATATTTACAAAAAAAATTATAAAATAAAATATTGCGTTGGGTGCGAGCTGGAAAAAACCGATTCAGAACTTGTCGATGGGAAATGTCCGCTTCATCCAGACCAGGAAATTGAATGCATAGAAGAAGAAAATTATTTCTTTAAATTTTCGAACTATCAGCAAAAGCTTCTGGATTTATACGAAAAGAATCCTAAATTTGTTTTGCCAGAAAAGCGGCTTAATGAAATAAAATCCTTTGTGGAACAAGGGCTGGAAGATTTTTCCATTTCCCGTATGAAAGAAAAAATGCCTTGGGGAATCGAAGTTCTGGGGGATTCGGAGCATGTGATGTATGTTTGGTTTGACGCGCTGATAAACTACATTACAGCAATCGGCTGGCCGAAAAATATGGAAAATTTCAACAAGTGGTGGCCGGGAGTGCAGATTGCCGGAAAGGATAATTTGCGCCAGCAATCAGCAATGTTTCAGGCAATGCTCATGTCGGTCGGAATTCCAAATTCAAAGCAAGTTTTCATCAGGGGATTTATTATAGTCAATGGTCAAAAAATGAGCAAAAGTCTTGGCAATGTGATTTCTCCCAATGAAATGGTGGAAAAATTTGGAGTGGACGGAACGAGATATTTACTATTGTCCATGGGTGGAAATTTCGGAGAAGACGCGGATGTGAATTGGGAAAAAATGATTGAGAAATATAATGCGGATTTAGCTAATGGGTTAGGAAATCTAACTAGTAGAATCATTGCTCTGTATAAAAAAACAGAGGAAACTTTTGAGTTAAAAACGTATAAAAATATATGCGGATTTAGCAAAAAGGAAATAGAATTGTTTGATAAATTAGAATTTAGTCAACTTCTAGATTTGATTCATCTAGATATGGCGATACTAGACAAATATATTGAAGACAATAAACCGTGGGAAGTTGTTAAAAGGAATAAAGAAGAGTTTCATTTTATAATGGATTATTTGATCGAAGGCATAAATAAAATTTCACAACAGGTATCATTTTTTATGCCCGAAACTTCCGAGAAAATAAAAAAAGCGCTGGAAACCAAAAAAACCGAGTCATTGTTTCAGAGAATAAAATAATGAAGAAAATTTTAATAAAAGCATCGGGAGATATTCTTGATAATTCAAAATTTGTTAAATTTGTAAAGAATAAAGCAAGAAATAGCCAGGTAGTTGTTATTTGCGGAGGCGGAACACAGATTAGCGAGGCGCTTATTGAGGCTGGATTTAAAATCAGATACAGTCATTTGGGAAGAGTCATTAAGACAGAAAGAGAAGAAAAAATAGTCAAGAATGTTCTGGAAAAAGAAAAAAGAAATTTGCAAAATTTAATTAATAACAAGAAAGTCGAAGTAATAATCCCAATCTTGAAGGCCGGAACCGTTGAATGCCATATAAACGCGGATAATTTAGTAAAAGCATATTATCTAGGCTTTGATAATATATATGTTTTTACTTTAAAAGATAGAATCAAGACGAAAAAAGAAGTATTTAAACGTTACCCCAAAGTTAAAATTTTAGGAATATAAAATGCTAATTGATACTCACGCGCATCTTAATTTTTCCGCCTATAAAGACGATGCGGAGGAAACGGCGAAAAGGGCGCTGGATCAGGATACTTGGATAATCAACATCGGTTCGCAATGTTCAACCAGTGAGCGGGCTGTTTTGATGGCGGAAAAATATCCGGAAGGCGTTTTTGCGGCTATCGGAATCCATCCGATTCATCTTTCGGAGCTGGTTTTTAAGGATAAAGTGGATGACGATGAAGAAGTTGAATTTTATCCGAGCGTGGAAGAATTTGATGAAGAAAAATATTTAAATTTGGCAAAAAGCAAGAAAGTGGTAGCAATCGGGGAAATCGGCCTCGACTATTTTCATAATAGCGAGAATAAGGAAAGGCAGAAAGAAGTTTTTGGAGAGCAAATAGGTTTGGCAATAAAATTAAATTTGCCGATAATTGTCCATTGCCGGGAAGCCCATAATGACATCATAGAAATTCTTAGAGGCAAGAAAGAAATATATGGAGAAAAACTCAAAGGAGTGGTGCATTGTTTTTCCGGAAGATTATCACAGGCGAAAATCTATACCGAAGAATTTGGTTTTTTTCTAGGATTCAATGGCATTATCACTTTTGACAGAAGCTACGATAAAGTTCTGCGAGAAATAGATTTAAAATATATTTTAACTGAAACTGATTGCCCATATCTTACTCCCATTCCATTTCGGGGGAAAAGAAACGAACCGCTTTATGTAAAGTATGTAGCAGAGAAAATTGCGGAAATTAAAGGTACGAAAATTGAAGAAATTGAAAAAACGACTACCGAGAGCGCAAAAAAGCTGTTTAAAATTTGAAAATACCTTTATTTAAGCCAAAATTTTGCAGGTATTTTTTCGGGTTTTCGACCCTTGACATTTTTTCAGAACTACTTAAAAATGAAAAAGTAGAAGCATTCAGCTAAAATTTTAATATGGAAAATAATAAACAAGAAAACCCGTGGTGGCAACCGGGGATGCTTCTTTTTGGGAGATTGAGCGGATGGATTGCAGGACCAATCATTGCGGCTCTTTTTGTTGGAAAATGGCTGGACAATAAATATAACAGCAAGCCGTGGATTTTTTTGGCGAGCGTTGGAATTGCGTTTATTATTTCATCAGTAGGAATAGTCAAAGAAGCAAAAGTTATGATGAATAAGATCATTGAAAATGAAAAATTGAAAAAAAATGGCAGAAAATAATAGCAATCAAATACAACACGAAACAACGATTTTTGCCGAACCAATTTTTCATATTGGAAATTTTACCATCACTAACGCGCTTCTCAATACCTGGCTGGCGGTAATAATTTTAGTTATATTCTTAATTGCTGCTTCCAAAAAAATCAGGAAAATTCCAAGGGGAGTGCAGAATGTTTTTGAATTTCTTCTGGAGAGCGCTTTAAATTTTGCTGATAGCATTACGGGAAGCCGAAAAAAATCGGTAAAGTTGCTTCCGATTTGCCTTACGTTGTTTTTATTCATTTTAGTAAACAATTATCTCGGCCTCATGCCTTTTGTCGGATCAATTGGATTTGTGGAAAGCACGCATGGAGGAAGTTTTTTTATTCCGATGTTCCGAGGAGGAACAGCCGATCTCAATACGACTTTGGCGTTGGCATTGATTTCTTTTGTGGCTATCCATATATCCGGAGCTTTAACGGTTGGAGTTTGGAATTATTTCAATAGATTTATAAATATAAAAGCGTTTTTGGAAATTCCCAATAAATTTTCCAAAAACAAAAACGTCGCATTGGTTAATCCGATCAAGTCATTTGTAAGCATAATCGAAATTGTGGGAGAAGCGGCTAAGGTGGCATCGCTTTCACTTCGGCTTTTCGGAAATATTTTTGCCGGAGAAATTTTGCTCGTTTCAATGATGTCAATTTTTGCGTTTTTTGTTCCGATTCCGTTTATGTTTCTGGAAATTATTGTCGGCTTGGTTCAAGCGTTGGTTTTTTCAATTTTGGTTTTGGTTTTTATGAGTATGGCAACAAGCGCGGAAGAACACTAAATTTGAAAGTAATTATTTAAATATTTTATTCATCAAGCGACTATAAAAAATAACAAATAAAAAAGTCGACTTGAGGGTAAAAGCAAAAAATTATGGAAGGACAAACAGTAAGCGCAGCTATTAATCTGACAATGATTGCCAAGGCGCTGGCAATTGGGGTCGGATCGATTGCTCCAGCTCTGGCTATCGGAAAGATTGGGACCAAGGCGATGGAATCAATCGGAAGAAATCCTGAAGCCGCCGGAAAAATTCTGGCTCCAATGCTTCTTTCAGCCGCATTCGCTGAAGCAGTCGCAATTTACGTGCTCGTAGTGGCATTTACGATCAGCTAGTAGTATCCTTACTCGGTTCCGCTAAGGCGGAGCCGGGATAAGGATAATATTAAAAATTTAAACACTTATTTTTTATGAATGCTCTAATCGGAACATTTCACATCGACTACAAAATGTTAATTGCGCAGATTGTTAACTTTGCCATTGTGCTTTTCGTGCTGTATAAATTTGCTTACGGTCCGCTTCTCAAAGTAATGACTGACAGGACGGAAAAAATAGAAAAAGGCCTGAAAGATGCCGAAGAAGCCAACAGGAAACTGGAGGAAACAGAAGTTAAAGAAAAGAAAGTTTTGGGTGAAGCCAGAAAGGAAGCGCAAAGCATCATTGATTCAGCGGAGAAAACGGCTCTCAAAAATAAGGAAGAGTTTTTGGATGAAGCCAAGAAAAAATCGGAAGAAATTGCCGCTAATACCCAGAGGCAGCTGGAAGAAGAAAAGAAAAAAATGCTAAGCGAGGTAAAATCCGAAATCGCCGATTTGGTTATCGCCGCAACAGGAAAAGTAATTGACGAAAAACTCGACAGGAAAGGAGACGAGGAAATAATAAAAAAAGCAATAAAATAATGAAAGTATCCAATATACAATATGCCGATGCGCTGTATGAATCAGCCAAAGGAAAATCCCGAAGTGAGATTAATGAACTCGTGGCTAATTTTGTGAGAATTTTGGCGAAAAATAATCAAGTTAAAAACGTTAATAATATTATTAGTAAGTTTAAGGAAATTTGGAACAAAAAAGAAGGAATTATGGAAGCGGAAGTAGTAAGCCGGGAGAAATTGAGCAGTCAATTAGTTGGAAAGTTAATTAATTTTGTCGGCAGGAAATATAACGCAAGGAATGTTGAGATAAAGAGTATAGTTGATAAAAATATTAAAGGCGGAATTATTATCCGGGTCGGAGATGAAGTGCTGGACGGAAGCGTTTCAGGACAGTTAAAAAAACTAAAAAGTTCTTTGGAAAAATAAAAAAGACCGCTATTGCAATCAATAGAATTCTATTGATTAGCGGTCTAATCCGAATATTCTTTCTTAATATCAAGTTTTCTTTCTAAATGTAACGATGGCCATTGTTACTCCGATTACCATATAAAGAAAACCTTGGAAAATGATAATTTCATAGGGTATGTTAGCAAATTTGGCACTGAGAGCCGGATTTACTAATTCAACCATTACCAGCTGACCAATTACCCCGATCACCAGATTAATTATAATATTTTTTACCATGAGCTAATCCTCCTTTTCGTGTTCTTGAGCTGAATTTTCAGCCCAGTGGATAAGTTGTAGCACCGAATGGGGAAAGAAGTCAAGAAATCTTTACGAATTACGAATTTATTACGAATATACGAATCAATAATTAAGATTAGTATATCCGTAGCGAGTTAGTAATTTTGTAAGGCTAATAAGATTTTATTTAACTAAAAAACTATATGAGCAATAGCAAAGATTATATTATCGAACAACTCAAAAAACAGATTGCGGATTTTAAGACCGAGACAAAAACCGAAAAGGTCGGAAAGGTGGTGGAAATCGGAGACGGCGTCGCCCGAATCTCCGGGCTTTCCGATGTAATGGCTTCGGAGATGGTGGAATTCAAGGACGGCACGTATGGCGTGGCTTTGAATTTGGAAGAAGACCGGATTGGAGCGATGGTTTTAGGAGAATGCAGAGAAATCAAAGAAGGCGATGAAGTAAAATCAACCGGAAAAATTCTTTCTGTTCCGGTAGGCGAATCAATAATTGGAAGAGTAATTGATCCATTGGGAAATCCGCTGGACGGGAAAGGGGAAATATCCGCCCAAGGCGGACACGCCTCTGGCGTGAGTTATTATCCGATTGAAAAAATTGCGCCCGGAGTTATCACCCGAAAGTCAGTTAATAAGCCGGTGCAGACCGGAATCAAGGCGATTGATGCAATGATTCCGATCGGACGGGGACAGCGCGAACTTATTATTGGCGACCGCCAGACCGGAAAAACCGCCATTGCGATTGACACAATTATTAACCAAAAAGGGCAGGATATGATTTGCATTTATGTTGCGATTGGGCAGAAAGAATCAAAAGTGGCCAGAATCGTGAAGGAACTGGAAGAACGAGGCGCGATGAAATATACAATCGTGGTGATGGCGGGAGCGTCTGATCCGGCGGCCATATCTTTCATCGCTCCATATTCCGGATGCGCTATGGGAGAATATTTTATGGATAAAGGAAAGGATGTTTTAGTAGTTTATGATGATTTGTCCAGGCACGCTTGGGCATATCGTCAGGTATCGCTCATTTTGCGAAGACCGCCGGGGCGAGAAGCGTATCCGGGAGATATTTTCTATTTGCATTCCAGACTTCTTGAAAGGTCAGCTAAATTATCCGATGAATTCGGAGGAGGTTCACTTACTGCGCTTCCGCTTATTGAAACGCAGGCCGGCGATGTTTCCGCCTACATTCCGACCAACGTTATTTCCATTACCGACGGACAGATTTATCTCGAAGCTGATCTTTTCTACAAAGGAATAAGGCCGGCGCTTAATGTTGGTATTTCCGTTTCCCGCGTGGGTTCTGCTGCGCAGATTAAAGCGATGAAAAAAGTAGCCGGAAAACTAAAATTGGATATGGCGCAATATCGGGAGCTGGAAGCTTTTGCCCAGTTCGGGTCAGACCTGGATGAAAAAACCAGAGCTCAGCTGGACCGAGGCGCCAAGACGGTGGAAATTTTGAAACAGGGGCAATATCAGCCGATGGCGGTGGAAAATCAGGTGGCGATTCTTTATGTTCTCGCCAATGGATTTTTGGATGACGTGGAAGTTTCAAAAGTCCGGGATTGGGAAAATGATTTTCACAAATTCATGAACAGCCAGAAAAAAGATGTTTTAAAAATAATTGCTGAAAAGAAAGAATTAAGCGATGACGTAGTAAAAAAACTAGAAAGCGCGATCAAGGAGTTTAAAGAAATGCAGAACAAATAAATGAATAGTATCAAGGACATTCGAAGGCGTATAAAATCTATCAACAACACCGCCAAGATTACTAAGGCGATGGAGATGGTTTCGGCTGCCAAAATGAGGCGGGCAGTGAAAGGCGTGCTTCGTATCCGTCCGTATGCCCACAGCGCCTGGAGCGTCCTTAAAAACTTATCTCGGGCTTTCAAGGAAGAAAAATCCGGATTTCTGGAAGTGCGGAGGGTAAAACATGTTTTGATAATTTTGATTACGTCCAATAAAGGCCTTTGCGGTTCATATAATTCCCAGATTTTTAAAAAAATAAGAGAAGAAATAAATAATCCGGAAAATTTAATGACTAATCGCGTCGGCTTCAAAAAAATTGACCCCGAAGTTTCCAAAGACAGGCTGAAAATTGATTTTATAGCGGTAGGAAGAAAAGGAGAAAATTTTCTGCGAAAAATGAAAAAGGAAGTGATGGCGACTTTTCCCCAGCTCACCTACTATTCTGTGGCTGAAGACGTACGGCCGCTCGCCAAAATTGCCATGGACGGATATTTGGAAAAAACATATGACAAAGTAGTTATTGCGTATACGGATTATGTTTCAGCCATAAGGCAGGAAACGAAAATCAGGCAGATTCTGCCAATTTCGAAAATAGATCTGGAAAAGCAGATTTTGGAAATGGACGCCTTGGAAAAAGAGTATGGATTCAAAGAACCGGAAGTGGAATATAAAGTTGAACCAAGCCCGAAAGAAGTTTTGAATTTTATTTTCCCCCGCCTCATCGAAATGCAAATTTATCATGCGCTTCTAGAATCAAATGCTTCCAAGGAATCAGCCCGAATGGTGGCGATGAAAAATGCGACTGAAGCCGGAGAAGAAATGGCGGATATGTTCTCGCTGATGTATAACCAAATCAGGCAAAGCAAAATCACCCAGGAAATTTCGGAAATTTCAGCCGGAAGAGCAGCACTGGAAAATTAATTTTTGTTAATTAATATATTTTTTATAAAATTTATGTCTAATATAGGAAAAATTGTGCAAGTAATCGGTCCAGTGGTAGATGTGGAGTTTTCGGATAAACTTCCGGAAATCTATAACGCGCTAGAAATCAAACTAGCAGGAAATAAAAAGCTGGTTTTGGAGGCTAATCAGCACTTGGGCGGAAACAAAGTTCGCGCGGTAGCCATGGGTTCGACTGACGGATTACGCCGCGGGATGGAAGTTTCCAACACGGGAGAAGCCATTCAGGTTCCGGTCGGAGAAAAAACACTGGGACGAATGTTTAATCTCTTGGGCGAAGCGATTGACGGAAAGGAAGAAATAAAGACCGAGAAAAAATATCCGATTCATCGCGATGCTCCAAAATTTGACGAGCAATCCACCAAAGCGGAAATTTTTGAAACTGGAATAAAAGTTATTGACCTCATCTGCCCATACGTGAAAGGCGGAAAAGTCGGTTTATTTGGTGGAGCCGGAGTGGGAAAGACGGTAATTATCCAGGAACTTATCCGGAATATCGCTCAGGAGCACGGAGGATATTCCGTATTTGCCGGAGTGGGAGAAAGAACCCGCGAAGGAAATGATTTATATAATGATATGAAAAAGTCGGGAGTTATTAATAAAACTTGTTTAGTCTTTGGCCAGATGAACGAACCGCCGGGAGCCCGCCAGCGAGTGGCGCTTTCCGCTCTCACGATGGCAGAATATTTCCGTGATGACAAAGGAAAAGATATTTTGCTTTTCATAGACAATATATTCAGGTTTACTCAAGCCGGTTCGGAAGTGTCAGCGCTTCTGGGACGAATTCCTTCAGCGGTGGGTTATCAGCCGACACTGGCGGAAGAAATGGGAAAGCTTCAGGAAAGAATTACTTCTACTAAAAAAGGCTCAATCACTTCCGTTCAGGCAGTGTATGTTCCGGCTGACGATTTGACCGACCCGGCACCGGCAACAACTTTTGGACATCTGGATTCAACCGTGGTGCTTTCAAGGCCTCTCTCTGAACTGGGAATTTATCCTGCGGTAGATCCGCTTGATTCCAGCTCGACTATTCTAGATCCGAATATTGTCGGACAGGAGCATTATGATGTCGCCCGGGGCGTACAGAAAGTTTTACAAAGATACAAAGACCTTCAGGATATTATCGCTATTTTAGGAATGGAAGAATTAGCGGATGAAGACAAAATTGCTGTTTCACGGGCCAGAAAAATCCAGAAATTTTTGTCCCAGCCGTTTTTTGTGGCTGAACAGTTCACCGGAACCCCGGGAAAATATGTGAAGCTGTCCGATACCGTGAAAGCGTTTAAAGCGATTTTGGATGGCGAATATGACAATGTAGCTGAACAGGAATTTTATATGAAAGGGGATATTAGCGAAGTCAAAAAATAAATTTTATGTCAAAGATACATTTTAAAATTGTCACGCCAGAGAAGACTGTCTTTGAAGAAGAGATCGATCAGATAACGCTTCCGGTTACTGACGGACAAGTGACTATTTTGCCGAATCACCGGTCATATATTGCCTCGCTCAAAGCTGGAGAAATTTATTTCAAGAGAGGAAATGAAAAAATTGAGATGGCGACTTCCGGTGGTTTTATTGAATTTGATAAAAACAATCTGGTAGTTTTAGCCGATACGGCGGATCGAGCCGAAGAAATAGATATTGAAAAAGCCGAAGCTGCCAAGAAGCGCGCCGAAGAACTGATGAAATCAAGGCAAACTATGGATGATGAAGAATATGCCAAGGTAGCGGCGGCAATCGAACACGAAGCGGCAAAGATAAAATTAGCCAGAAAGCATTATACCAAAGGGGGAATAAAAATAGATTAAAATAGCTGTTTATTTAATCTTCTGCTTTTCTTTTGCCGAAAAGAAAAGCAGAAAGAAAAGAAAACGGCCTCCGCCAGCTGGCGGATCGCCAAGCGGGAAATCATCGCTCCGCTCGCTGAAATTTCAGTCTCCGCTCCGCTCCGATACAAAATTTCTTAACGCTCGCTTTGCTCAATTTTCAAGCGCTTGGCTCGCAATGCGGAATTATTTTTTTGAGCGCTTTTCATATAAAAAAGCCGAGGATTTTCCTCGACTTTTAAATTTCTATAAAAATATTTATTATTTCTTTGCCTTCTTGGCAGGTTTCTTTTCTTTAGTTTCTTTCTCAGCGGTTTTAGCTTTCTTGATAGACTCTTTCTTAGCTTGGGCTTTTTCAGTCATTTTTTTGAAGCGGTCAACTCTTCCAGTAGAATCTACCAGTTTCTTTTTCCCGGTATAAAAAGGATGGCACTGCGAACAAATCTCAACGTTGACTTCCTTTTGGGTTGATCCAGTTTCAAGTTCAGCTCCGCAAAAACACTTTATTTTCGCGTCATTGTAATATTTCGGATGAATTCCCTTCTTCATTTTATTTGCAAAATTAAGTTATTTAACTCAGAAAGTCTAGCATATAAAGGAATAATTGACAAGAGGTGGTAGTCTGGTATACTGTAATACGTATCGCTAAGGTACAAAAATCATGCTTTTTCCGGATCCTTCCTGTCCCAAATTTATCGGGATTTAGGGTCATTAAAAGAAAAGGCAGTTGGTCCCCGATATATCGGGGTGTAAATTATTAAGGTAAATAATAAAGTGGAAAAAAGCAAGTCTATCCAGGCTGGAGAGAAAAAGGATAGCAAGAAAGAATCCTCCAAAGAGGATTATTTTGCTGACCTTAATTATTCAGATTTGGAAATAAGTTTAGAAGCGATGGTGAAAAAAGGTGTTCATTTTGGGCACCAAAAATCCCGAAAGAATCCGAAAATGGATGAGTATATTTTCGGAACCAGAAAGGGAATTAATTTAATTGACCTTCAAAAAACTGAAGAGAAATTAAATGAGGCATTGGAGTTTATCAAAAAGGTAAAATCCGAAGGAAAGGCGATTCTTTTTGTCGGAACAAAAAAGCAAATTAAGGACATCGTTCAAAGCGCGGCAATATTTTGCAATATGCCATTCGTGGCAGAGAGATGGCTAGGCGGAACTTTTACTAATTTCAAGATTATTCGCGGAAGAGCCAAGTACCTCAAAGACTTAAGGGAAACAATTGAAAAAGGAGAGGCGAAAAAATATACCAAATTTGAGCAGATGAAAATGCAAGAAGAACTGGATAAGCTTGAGCTTAAAATGGGGGGAATTAAGGATATGAAAGAGCTTCCAGGAGCCGTTTTTGTTATGGACATTAAGGAAAACGAACTAGCCGTCAAGGAAGCCAAGAAGGCCGGAATTCCGATAGTAGCGCTGGTTGATACCAATGTTGATCCGAGAACAGTTGAATATCCTATTCCGGCAAATGATGACGCAATATCATCCGTAAGACTTATTTTAAGTTATGTCTGCAAAGCGATAACAGAGAGTAAACTGGCGACAAAAGAAGAAGATGAAGTCGCAGAACAAAAATAATTATAAATTTTAAATTATAAATTTTAATTCAAATCTTAAATTTATAAATGACTAAATTTTAAAATTTTATCATTTAGCGTTTTATTTAAAATTGAGAATTTAAAATTTCCAATAGGATGCTTGAAAAAATAAAAAAAATAAGGGAAAAAACAGGAACGGGAATAGTCGATGTGAAAAAAGCGCTTGAGCAATCGGGAGGAAACGAAGAAAAAGCCATTGAAATTCTTCGAAAAAATGGGCAGGCCAAGGCGGTGAAAAAATCAGAAAGAATCGCGAAGGAAGGAATCGTGGTATCGTACATTCATTCCAACAAAAGAGTCGGAGTTATGCTCAAGATTTTTTGCGAAACTGATTTTGTGGCGAGAAATTCCGATTTTCAGGAGCTGGCCAAAGATATCGCGATGCATATTGCCGCGATGAATCCAAAATTTTTGAAACCGGAAGACGTTTCCTCTGATATCATTGAAAAAGAAAAGGAAATCTGGGCCGAGCAGCTTAAAAAGGAAGGAAAACCGAAAGCGATGCTGAAAAAAATAATGTTCGGAAAGGAAAAGAAAACCAGGGAAGAACTGGCGCTTCTTACCCAGCCGTTTGTAAAAAATTCTGACATTACCGTTGGAGAACTTATTGCGGAAAAGGTTGGAGTGATTGGGGAAAATATCCAAGTAGGAGAGTTCATAAGGTATGAACTCTAAACACGAAAACAACTAATGTTAACACTAAAACAACGAAGTTTATTAGTTAATTTCGTGTGAGTATTAGTTGAATCAGTGTTTATTTTATGAAATACCTAGTCAATTTATATAGCTGGGAGAATCCAAGATTATGTTTCGGGGATGTTGAACTTACAAAAGGTGAAAAAATTATTCTCGAGGGTGAATTCGGAAATGACCTCGGAGTAGTTATTGAAACAGGATTGGAAACCAAAGAAGACGGACAACCCATCGTGAGGGTGGCAACGCCCCGTGACATTAAAGCTTTTGAGAAAAACGAAGAAAAGAAAGAAGAAATTCTAAAAGTTTGCAAAAGCGAAATAAAAAGGCTTGACCTCAAGATGAAGCTTATTGATACGAGGATAGGATTGGACGGGAGCAACGTAGTGATTATTTTTACGGCAGATGAAAGAGTTGATTTCAGAGAGTTGGTTAAAAATTTAGCGAAGATTTTTCATAGAAGCGTGCGAATGCTTCAAATCGGTTCTCGAGATGAAGCCAGAAGGCTTGGAGGATGCGGAATTTGCGGAAGAGAGCTTTGCTGCGTTCGTTTTCCGGGAAATATTCCAAGCATTTCAACTGAAATGGCCAGGATTCAGCAAGTAACCAGCCGAGGGTCAGAAAGAATTTCTGGAGCTTGCGGAAGACTGATGTGCTGTCTGTCATATGAAGCCAAACAATATCAAGAAATTATTTCCGGAATGCCGGAAGTGGGAAGCACTGTAAAAACCGAAGAAGGAAAAGGGCAAGTTTTAGAATTGGATGTCATGAAACAGGAAGTTAAAATCAAAATGGAAAACGGAAAAATAGTAATGGTTAAAAAGGAGGAAATTAAATAGATTAATTAAAAGGACAAAAAAATGCTGGGCTATATTATTCCGCCAATTGTTATTGTTTTAAGTCTTGCCGCACTAATCTCTTTTCTTTTTAGAAAAAGCGCCAGAATTTCAGAAGAATTGATTTCGGAGGAAAAAAGAAAAGAAACTGAAAGCGCTAAGAAGCAAAAATTTTTTAAATTTACTCAGTTTATTTTGCGAATCTCGGAAAAAGGAATGCAATATTTTAAATTGTTTTCCCTCAAGTTTTATAATAAATTTGACAATTGGTTTCATTCGATTAGAGAAAAAAGAGAGAAAAGATCAATTCTTGAGAAAAATTCAGGATCGGGAAAAAATACCGGACAGCAGGAATATCCCAGGGAGTTCGTTTCTGTTCAGAGAAAAACTGAAGTCAGGGTTGATAACATAATTTCGACAGTGAAAGAAAATGAAGAAATGAAAATCGAGCCGATGATAAGCAAGGAAATTGTCCAGCCGGATTCAAAAATGGGAGCAAGGAATGAGTTTGAAAGGGCGCTGATTGAGAGGATTGCCCTCAATCCGAAAGATATTGAAGCTTATGAGAGGTTGGGAGATTATTATATTGAAATTGGAAATTTTAGCGATTCGTTGTCCTGTTTTGAAGAAGTTCTGAAATTGAGTCCAGGCAGCAGAAAGGCAAAGATAAAAAAGAGAAGACTTCAGAAAATTGTTTATAGCAATAAATTATAAGCGCTGCTGTGGCACTTGAAATTCCGTCACTCGCCGTAAATGAAAGCAGGCTTTCATTTACGGTTCGCTAGAAATTATAACACTTTTTCTTTATATTTCTTTAAAAAATAATTGCCACCTTAGCTCAGTTCCCACCAAAGGCGGGCAGGGTCCGAGCAACGGTGTGCCGAAGTAGCTCAGCTGGTAGAGCAATTGTTTTGTAAACAATAGGTCGTCGGTTCAAATCCGACCTTCGGCTCACGAAATATAAAAAAGGATAAAAATGGGTCGGTGGCAGAGCGGTCAATTGCACCTGACTGTAAATCAGGCGACTTCGGTCTACGGCGGTTCAAATCCGTCCCGGCCCACCATTTTTATTAGTAGGCCGTTGTAGCTCAGCTGGTAGAGCAACTCCATGGTAAGGAGTAGGTCTCCGGTTCAAATCCGGACAACGGCTCAGGATTGTAAGCACATAGCGCTTGAAATTCCGTCGTTCGCTCCAAATGAAAATTTATTTTCATTTGTTGCTCGCTAGGAATTATAAGAATTAAATTTTATTTTTATGCCTAGAGAAAATATTGCGAAAATGAAATGCAGCGAATGCAAAAACATTACTCATTTTACTAAAAGAAACAAGAAAAAACTTAAAGAAAAGTTGGAGCTGAAAAAATATTGCAAATTCTGTAAGAAAAATACATTGCATAAGGAAATGAAATAACCTAATGCTATATTATGGCGGGCTTGCCTCGCCGAAACTTAGCGTAGGCGGGGTTAGTTTAGTGGTAGAACTGCGGCCTCCAAATCCGCTGGCGGGAGTTCGATTCTCTCACCCCGTGCCATCTTTCGCCAAGACTACAGAATGGCCACGGCGTATAAATAAATGTATTACGCTTATATTTTGTATAGCTCAAAATCAAAGAATTTTTATTATGGCTATACTGAAGATCTAAGAAAAAGATTAAGACTTCATCAAGCAGGAAAAGTTTTTTCTACGAAACCATATCTACCATGGAAACTGGTTTGGTATGCTGCTTTTGAAAATATTAAATTGGCAAAGAATTTTGAGCTATACCTAAAATCAGGTTCAGGAAAAGCATTTGCATACAAGAGATTGCTAAATTCTGTAGCCTTGAAGAAAGATTGTTAGTTTTTAGTATTCCGTAGCTATGAAATAGCGAAGGATACTCTCACCCCGTGCAAATGAAATTCAAGGCTTATTTAAGCCTCATTTTTTGTTAGGGGGTCGTGGAGTTAGAACTTTAAAAAAGATACTTGACAAAATGATAAAGATAATATACAATAAAAAGCTATTAGTTCTTTGATATTACCCACAAATAAAAGTTTCTTAGGCATAAAGAGGAAAGGAGCTTGAGATGAAAAAAGTTATTAATATCTTGAAGTTTTCAGTAGTTTTTCTGGGGTTTGGCATTTCAATTGCGTCTTTGCTGTTCTCTGGCTGGTGTATGTGCTTTAGTGTTAGCGATAGTGGAGTCATTCTTGGTTTCATCATAATGCTGGCAAGTTCGGCAATGTTTATTTTTGTTTTTGTTCGGACAGATACTTTGCTAAACAGGCTAATGAAAGAAACTTATATTCAAAAGATTTTAAAGATCATGAGAATCTTGCTCGGAGTTATCTTGTTTGCTCTGGGTGGAGCGCTTATAGTGGCTGGTATCACCAGCATCTTCATGCCACTGATTTCTCCTTCGAATTTTTCAGGCGGAGCCTTGGTAGTGATATCTTTGTTTGTTTGCTTTGGAGTTGGAGGCGGTTTTTGCTCGCTTGGGCATGCGGCAATTTATCCTGAATCATAGCCTAGAGAGATGCGATTATGTAAATAGACCACCTACTAGCTAGAAAGTAGCAAGGTGGTTTTTTATTTCAGATTAAATTTGGAACAAAAATGTTTTCCTATAATTCTCCAACGCAGTTCTAACCCAAGTAGTATATAAATAACTACGGGGCAGGCGTCCTTCACGATGCCGTGCAAATATTCAAAGCGCCTTCAAGGCGTTTTTTGTATTGTTACATAAATATAACTGTTGGGTGTATAATATAAAGTAGATATAGATAACTAATCATTAAATTTAAAAAGTATGAAAAAAGTCATCGCTCTGTCCCTGGCATTAACAGGAATACTTATCTTGGGAGGTTGCAGTTTGTATGGAGGAACTCAAAGCAATTCCTCTGCCGTTGCTAATCCAGCTTCAACGCAAGGATCGGTAGCTGCCGCAAATGCCGTTAACATTCAGAATTTTGCTTTTAGTCCGGCCACGCTGACTATTAAGAAGGGCACGGCCGTAACCTGGACTAATAATGATTCCGCTCCACACCAAATTAAATCAATAACATTTAACTCTGGACAACTAAGCAAAGGCCAGACATTTTCATTTACCTTTAATGACGCGGGAACTTTTGATTACTCGTGCGCTATCCATCCTTCCATGACGGGGAAAATAATTGTTGAATAATATGATTCATAATATTGCCCTCACCCTATTTTTAGGCAAACCACTAGTAATGTATGGCGGAATATTCACTTTCCTGCTTTTGCTGTTCACGGCCACAGTTGGCGCCTTGAATTTCAAGGGAATCACTGTCATTCCTTTCAAATGGCATCCGCGTCTGGCCATTATTACAATTACAGTTGCAATAATCCATGCAATTCTTGGATTATCCATTCTGTTTAATTTTTAAATATTTACAAATATGCCAAAAGTAGAAAAAAACGAAGCCAATCTGAATAAATGTTTTTGTCCTAATTGTCCTAGCTATAATGAATGCGCAAAAGGAAAAACAGAGAGGCTTTATTGCGTTGGAGAAATCGGAAAAAGCTCCTGTGAATATAAAATGAACGGCTGTCTTTGTGGCGGCTGTCCAGTGCATGCGGAAAATGATCTGAAGGCCGGATATTATTGCATCAATGGATCTGCCGATGAAATTGATTATAAGGAGGTAATGTAAAAATTTATGAAGGTTTGCGAAAAATGCAAATTAGTTTTCCGGGATAATCTTAAAAAATGCGCGCAATGCAGCGATGAACTTTCTGTTCCGCTTAAAACGGATGAATATCTGAAAAAATTTTTGGAAATCGATAGCGAGATGCTGAAAAGATTTAAGGAAATCAGAAAAGAAACTATCAAAGAAGCCAAGCGATTAAGCAAAAAAGAGAGTCCACTGAAAGCTATTGGAATCGCAGGCTCGGCGCGTAATCAATTTGATATGGCAGCGGAAAACAGCAATTCGGAATTTTTGCTAATCCAATCTCTCGAAGAACTTAAAAAACAGGGAGTAGAAACGGAATTGATTCCGCTCCGAAAATACAATATCAAACCTTGCAAAGCTTGTTATTCGACAACAAATACTCAATGCCATTTTTATTGTTCCTGCTATCCGCGGGGAACTGCCACTGGTGATGATATGAGTAATATCTTGTATGATAAAGTTCTTGCAGCGGATATTATTATTTTTGCAACTCCGGTCAATAATTTCAAAATGTCTTCAATGATGGCGTTATTTCTCGATCGGTGCATTAGTCTTGATGGAAGTTTGTCGCCAGCGGATCTAAAAGCGGCAAAAAACAAGGAACTCAATATTAAGCATACAAAGTTTGTTGAACTAATGGCGGATGACAAAATTAACGGAAGCGGTTTTCTGCGCCGTTTTAGCGGAAAAGTGGCGGGTGTTATCGTAACCGGGCATGAAGAAGGAGCGGCAATGGTTATTTCATCTTTGTTTATGGCTCTCAATCATTTCGGAATGGTATTTTCTCCGTGGAGCAATATATATGCCATGTCTTCAATAACCAATCCGACGTATAAAGACAAAAAAATTGTCACGAGTCCAGTTCATGTTGATAATGCAAAAAAGCTGGCCGAAAATGCCTTAATGATGGCCAAGACGATGCGGAAAGAATCTATTGAATGGAAATATGATCATTCGTCAAATTGAGTATTTTTATTTTTCCAAACTTAAATCAGTATATGGAGAAAACAAACAATAATTCTCAGACAAAAAATAATTCAGTTCTCCGGCTTGTTATGCTCCTGATTTCCATACTGGCGGGGTTACTGATTATTGGAGAAGGAATTTATTATGTTTATAAGATGTCTTCTCCAAAACAATCAGAAAACCGGCTCTCCATGCCGACGCCAGCGCAATCACAGCCGGAATCAACACCTGCCGTTGCCGTGGAAAATTCTTCTCCAACTTCAGCACAGCCCGCTCAAGATCTCACGGGGAAATGGGTAGGAAAATATGAAGTTACTGCCCCGAAAGAATGTGTAGTAGCAGCTGGCTCTTGGACGGCTTATGTAAATCAAAGCGGAGATTCGTTCAGCGGCAGCTATAAATCCGATGCAATCAGCGGTGTTATTTCGGGAAAATATTCGGACACCAAAGATTTCAGTTGGACGGTGACCGGTAACGGAATAATACAGCTCAAAGGTAATGTTGCTAGTCCAAATGCGATAACAGGAGATTTAACCGGACCAACTTGCCCAGGCACTTCTCAAAAAATAACCGGAACTTTTTCTGGCGGAAGATAAATTGATCAGTGGTATACTTAAAGCATGAAAAAGATTAGATTTTTAATCATATTTCTTCTGTTTCTGGCAATTGTTGCCGGAGTTTTTTATTATCAGAAAACATCGCAAAAAGTTGTTTCTGATAAGGAGATTGTCAATGAAGAAATTCCGGAAAAAAGCAATCCGGAAATTATTATTGAAGAAAGTATCAAGAAACAGGAAGAATTTTCCGAACCAATTCTCTTGAGCAGCGTTCTGCTGGAAGTTCCCTTCATGAGCCAGGCTCCTTTTGCTAAATGGGATGCACTACACGAAGACGCCTGCGAGGAAGCCAGCCTTATCATGCTGAAATATTTTTCCGATAATAAAAAATCAATCACCAAAGAAGAGGCGGAGAAAGAAATTCAGGGTATGGTCACTTTCGAAAAAAAGAACAAATACAGTTTAAGCATAACCCTGGACGAACTGAATGAGGTGGCGGGCAAATATTATAATATGAAAACAGGAAGAGTGGAAAAAAACATAACAGCCGACAAGATTAAAAAAGAATTATCAGATGGAAAGCCGGTGATTGTCGGCGCGGCCGGAAAGGTTTTGCCGAATCCAAATTTCAAAAACGGCGGGCCGAATTATCATATGCTGGTTGTCATTGGGTATGATGAAAAAGGTTTCATCACCAATGATCCGGGAACGCGCCTGGGTAAAAGCTTCAGATATACTTTCGAAGGCTTGTATAAATCGATTCATGATTGGAATTCGAAAAATATTCTGAATGGAGGAAAGGATTATCTGGTGTTTGACTAGGCAACAGGCCTTTTTTATGCTAATTTAAAGCTATATGACTGCCAATGAGCTTAGGCAGAAATTTTTGGACTTTATGAAATCGAAAGGGCATATAATTATTCCCTCGGCTTCTTTGATTCCTGAAAATGACCCTTCGGTTCTTTTTACGACTGCGGGGATGCATCCTTTAGTCCCATATCTTATGGGAGAAAAATATCCCGGGGGAAACCGCGTAGCTAATGTGCAGAAATGCGTTCGGACTGGAGATATTGATGAAGTGGGAGACACGTATCATCATACTTTTTTTGAAATGTTGGGAAATTGGAGCTTCGGAGATTATTTTAAGGAAGATACAATCAAGTGGGGATATGAATTCTTGACGTCAAAAGAATGGCTGGGATTAGACGAAAAATTAATTGCAATTTCAGTGTTCAAAGGCGATAGTGATGCTCACTTTGACGGCGAGTCCTATGATTTTTGGAAAAATTTAGGAATACCGGAAAAACGGATTGTCAAGCTTCCTAAGGAAACTAACTGGTGGGGGATGGAAAGAGGGCCATGCGGACCAGACACAGAAATATTCTATTGGACCGGCGATCCTCAAAAAGTCCCGGAGGGTTTTAATAATGATAATAAGGCGTGGATGGAAATCTGGAATAATGTTTTTATACAGTATAATAAAATTCACGATAATGAGTATGAAGTTTTGAAACAGAAGAATGTTGATACCGGAATGGGTATGGAAAGAATTATGGCGGCAATAAATGGATTTGATGATAATTACAAAACTGATTTGTTTTGGCCGATAATTGAAAAAATTGAAGAAATATCCGGAAAAAAATACGGAGAAAATGAAGAAATCACTAGATCGATTAGAATCATTGCCGACCATATCAAAGCAGCCACTTTCATTATGGCGGATGATAAAGATATTTCTCCTTCCAATTTGGGACAAGGATATGTGGTTCGCCGACTGATTCGAAGAGCCATTCGCCACGGAAAGTTTTTGGGGATTGAAAGTGATTCCTGGACCAAGGAAATCGCCAAAATCGTGGCCTTTGAATATAGAGATGTTTATTCAGAACTTCCGAGAAATATTGATAAAGTAATAAAAAAGTTTGAAGAGGAGGAAAGTAAATTTAAGGAAACCCTGGAAAAGGGATTAAGAGAATTAGAAAGAATTGTAAATAAAAAAGAGGAAACTACAAAGTTTGCTACAAGAGACAGAGCGGATTTTGGAGCTAAGAGTAGCGACTTTATTAATTTGATATCAGGTAAAGAAGCTTTTAATTTGTATCAAACTTATGGTTTTCCTCCAGAAATGATTAGGGAAGAATTAGCAAATTATGGCATGGGATATCATAAGGAAGAATTTAATAATGAGATGAAAAAACACCAGGAAAAATCCCGCACTGCATCCAAGGGAATGTTTAAGGGAGGATTGGCTGATTCAAGCGAGGAAACAAAAAGATTGCATACGGCAGCGCATTTGCTTTTGGCAGCACTTCGAAAAGTTTTAGATAACCACATAGCTCAACGAGGAAGCAATATTACTCCGGAACGGATTCGATTCGATTTTTCCTATTCAGAGAAGATGACCAAAGAGCAGATAAAGAAAGTAGAGGATTTAGTGAATGAACAAATTAAAAACGATTTGCCAGTATCATGCGAAGAGATGAGTCTTAAAGAAGCAGTTGAACAAAATGCCGTGGGAGTTTTCAAATCGAAATACGGAGATGTAGTTAAGGTGTATACGATAGAATCCGCCCAAGAAGGCGGACCTCCTTTCAGTCGGGAGATTTGCGGAGGACCGCATGTTGCTCATACCAGGGAGCTCGGACACTTCAAGATTGTGAAAGAAGAAAGTTCTTCCGCGGGAGTAAGAAGAATAAAAGCGATTTTAGAATAAAATAGGAATAAAATAAGCTACAAAATGTTTTACGCCCACGTTCTAGAATATGGGTGTGAACAAAAATTTATGAAACAATCAAAACTTTTTACCAAAACCAAAAAAGAAGCGCCGAAGGATGAAGTGAGCATTAATGCCCAGCTTCTGATTCGAGCGGGATTTATTGATAAAGTGATGGCGGGAGTTTACACATTTTTGCCGCTCGGATGGAGAGTGCTTGAAAAGATACAGAACATTATTCGTGAAGAAATGAATAAGATAGGCGGTCAGGAAATTTTTATGCCTTCGCTTCAGCCGAAAGAAAACTGGAAGGAAACGGGAAGATGGAATACAATGGGCGATTTGTATAAAATAAAGGATTCAAGCGGAAGGGAGCTTGCTCTTGGTCCGACTCATGAAGAAATAATTTCTCCGCTGGTTAAGAAATTCGTATCATCATATAAAGATCTCCCTCTGTATATTTATCAATTTCAGAACAAATTCCGAATGGAGCTTCGCGCAAAATCAGGAATAATCAGAACCAGGGAATTTTTGATGAAAGATCTTTATTCCTTTCATTTGGACGAAAAGGATCTGGATGAATATTATGAAAAAGTAACAGATGCCTACATGAGAATTTTTGATAAATTGGGGATTGGAGACAAAACATATTTTACTTTTGCTTCCGGTGGCTCGTTTTCCAATTATTCTCATGAATTTCAGACGGAATCGGAAGCAGGGGAAGATACTATTTATATTTGCGAAAAATGCAGATTAGCAATTAACAAAGAAATAAAAAACGAAGCGAAAATTTGTCCGGAATGCGGAAACAAGAAATTCAGAGAAGCAAAAGCAATAGAGGTCGGAAACATATTTAAATTGATGAACAAATATAGCAAGCCTTTCGATCTGAGTGTTGCCGATAGGAACGGAAAGAAAAAAGAAATACTGATGGGATGTTATGGAATCGGACCGGGACGGGTAATGGGAACAATTATTGAGCTTCATCACGATAAAAAAGGAGTGATTTGGCCGGAAAGCGTTGCTCCTTTTGAAGTTCACTTGCTAAGTCTAGGTAAGAATAAAGAAGCAGAAGAAGTATATCAGAAATTATCTGACAAAAATATCGAAGTTTTGTTTGATGATAGAGAAGTGAGCGCGGGAGAAAAATTTGCTGATGCGGATTTAATCGGAATTCCGTATCGGGTAGTTGTGAGCGAGAAATCTTTGAAAGCTGGCGGGGTGGAAGTGAAAAAAAGAAGCGAAGAAAAAAGTGAAATTATCGAAGTTGGCAAGTTATTAAAATATTTCATTGCCGATAATCAGAATTAGAACTTGCGCATTTGCCTCTGCCAAGGCCATTGCTCCGTCGCGATTCCGGACTCCGCCAGCTGGCGGATTATAGTCGCGCCTCCGAAAATGGCTTGCCATAGCTAAATGCGCAAGTCATTTATTCGTAGTAAATCCAAAAATAAAAAATGGAAAAAACAAAAACTTTAGCTAATAAATATGCTATTTATTTGATACTTGCAACAGCTGCTATCTTAAGATTCCTGAAAATTGACAGAAGGGATTTTTGGTATGATGAAGCTTTTACCGGAGTGGCCATTAAAGAAAAATTCTGGGGGATGATTAATATGATAATTAAAGACGTCCATCCTCCGCTTTATTACGTTACGGTTAAGATTTTTTCTTCATTTTTCGGATACAGCGTTTTTGGCATCAGGCTCTATTCGGCAGTTTTTGGAATTTTGGGAATTTGGGCGGTTTATCTTTTTACCAAAAATATTTTTGGCAAAAAGGCGGCTCTTTGGGCAAGCGCTGTAATGGCGATTTCTCCTTTTGCCATCCAATATTCCCAGGAAGCGAGAATGTATGCAATGTTCGGATTTTTATTCACGCTGGCTTCCTACTTTTTTATCAGAGGCCTTCAAACTGAAAAGAAAAAATATTATTATTTCTGGGGATTGTTTCTAGGACTTTCGGCGCTCACGCACTATATGGGAATTATTACCGCCCCGATTTTCTTTCTGGTTTCTTTTGGGTGGAGAATTTTTGAAGGCCGCAAAATTAAAGAGAAATTCAGTTTTTCAAAGCTCCTAAAAATGATTTTTGAAAAAAAAGTTATTGCCGGATACGGTATTTTTGGACTGGTTTTTTCTTTCTGGATCCCGATTTTTGCAAGTCATATTCTCAAAGCCGGAAGCCTCATCTGGATAAGGCCGGCCATTATCGCGGATATTTTTAGAAATATCCAGATTTTTATTTTTGGATCTCCTTTGGGGGAAATGACCGGAGGGACAACCGGAATGCCAATGCCAAGCGAGCTTAGCTTTGTGTCTTCCGATTCGATGCTGGTGCTGGTGGCAATGTTTTCAATCGCTATTTTAATTTATCTTTTTGGAAAAGAAAATAAAAAAGAAAAAATTGCCGGGGTTTTCATTCTTTCTTTCGGGTATTTGATTGCTATCTGTATTCTTTCGATGGCGGGGATCCATTATTTGGTTTCCCGATATATTCTTCCTGCCGCCTATATGATTTTTGTCATTCTTGGATTATGGCTTTCAAAAATTAAAAGTGCCTATGCAATCATAGCTTTTTTGACATATTTAGTTTTGCTGGCTTCTATTGTTCCTGTTCAAAATTCAACTGGATGGAATAAGCTTCAAAAAGACGCTGGAAGATTTGAAGGCAGGGAATTTTATATTTTTAATCCTTTTGATTATGTGATTGCCAGATACTATCTCGGTCCAGACCATTTGATTATTTATAATTTGGAACTGCCGGCTCATTCATATGCTGAAAAATGGGCAGCGATAGGAAAGACCGGAAAAAGAACAGAAAATTTTGACGATATCCGAAACAAGAACGGAATAATTATTTCCAATGTGATAATCAAAGATGAAATAAACGGGAAAGAAGACGAAGTTTATCGAAAAAGTTTGAATTTAAACAGGATAAGCATCTTGGCAAAATACGACAATATAATTCTTTACGAGTTTAAATAATTTTTTTATCTTACATCTTCTCCAAAGTTTCGATTCCCAGCAAGTTTAACCCGACTTTTAATAATATTTGAACCGCTTGAATTAAAGCTAGGCGGGCGTTTTTTAGTTCTTCGGTTTCGGCGCTTAGGACTTTGCGTTTCTGGTAGAATTTGTTGAAAAGCTGGGCGGTTTCGAAAGTGTTAACCGCAATAATCGAGGGATTATATTCCGAAGCGGATTTTTTGATTAAATCCGGAAATTCGATTATTTTTTTGATTAATTCTCTTTCTTCAAGATTGTTTCCTAAAATTTTAAAATCAATATTTTTTTCATCCCCCCTTTTTCTTAAAATGCTTGCAATTCTGGCATAGGCGTATTGGCAATATGGTCCGGTGAAACCGTCAAAGGAAACTGATTCTTGGGGATTAAATTCAATGTTTTGATTAGCTCCAACGCGGAGGAAATAGAATTTTATCGCGCCCAGCGCAATCTTTCGCGCCCGCTCATTTATTTCTTCATCACTTATTTTTTCCCAGCCCGAGGCTAGTCCGCCTTGGGCGGAAATTCTTTTCCTTACCTCCTTACTGGCTAATTCTTTAATTTCTTTTATCAGATCATCAGCATCAACCACTTTTCCTTCGCGGGATTTCATTTTTCCTTCAGGGAGTGTAATCATTCCGTAGGAAAGATGAAAAAGATTTTTTGCCCACTTATAGCCTAGCGATTTCAGGATTTTAAGCAAACACTGAAAATGATAGACTTGCTCCAGTCCAACCACATAAATCAATCTGTCTAAATTATATTTTTCTGCCCGGAAAACGGCTGTTCCGATGTCCTGAGTAATATAAACACTGGTCCCATCGGCTCTTGCGAGAGTTATTTTTTTCGCGTTTCCATCCTTATCTAACCCGAATTCTTTTTCCGGAAGATTAAAAATAACTGCTCCGCTTTCATTTTTTTCAAAAACTCCTTTTTCAAGACCCTTAGCAATGATATCCTTTCCTGATTTGTAATTTTTCGATTCATAATCAATAATGTCAAATTTAAAATTTAATTCCTCAAGAGTTGTTTCCCATCCGGCATAAACCCATTCATTCATTTTTTTCCAAAGCTTCAAAATTTCCTTGTCTCCGTTTTCCCATTTCCGAAGCATTTCCTGGATCTCGTTTTCTAATTCCGGATTATTCTGGAGTTCCTGATTGTATCTCACATACCAATGACCGACAAAATAGTCGCCTTTCATTTTCAAAGATTCCGGTGTGGAATCTTCTCCCCATTTTTGATAAGCGAGCATTGATTTGCAAATGTGAATTCCGCGATCATTAATAATGTTAGCTTTCAATACTTCGCATCCTGTTTTTTCGAGAATGTTAGCCAGCGCTGTTCCGAGCGAACCGTTTCGGGCATGTCCCAGATGCAAAGGCTTATTGGTGTTGGGTCCCAGATATTCAATCATCACTTTTTCTTTTTTGTCTTTGGAATTTCCAAAATCATTTTTTTGGCTCAAAATTTCTTCCAAGACAGAAAATAGAGCAAGATTTGTTATTTTTATATTTAGATACGGGCCAGTAGCGCTAACTTTTTCGAGTATTTCATCTGAATCAAAATTGGAAGCTATAGCTAATGAGATTTCGGCTGGAGATTTGCCTAATTTTTTGGCAAGAAAAAAGCATTCAAAAGTAAAATCTCCGAGTTTAGAATCCGGAGGGAATGACAGCTCGATATTTTCCGGTTTCTCCCCGGTCGTTTTTCTTATCGCTTCTCCCAGTCTATTTATTATTTTTTCTTTGAGTTCAATGATTTTCATATTCTAATTATCGCTTTTTTGGGGAGTATTGTCAAAAATCTGATTTTGAGTAAGAATTAACAGGTATGACTCTGAAATTTACCCCCGCACCAAAGTGTCGCAAGCGTAAATATTTGAATAAGCATTCAGAAAAGCGAAATTTATTAACTCAATTTGCTGAGCGTGAACTTTTGGTGCGGGGGTTCATCCGGAGAATCGAAGATTTTATTTGTGAAAATTGCGGGAAAAAAGTGAAAGGTAATGGTTTCACCAATCATTGCCCGTATTGCCTTTGGAGCAAACATGTCGATATTAATCCCGGCGATAGGAATTCATCATGCGGAGGATTAATGAAGCCGGTTAAAATTGAAAAAAAGAGCGAAGAATATATCATTATCCATCGCTGTATTAAATGTGGATATGAAAAAAGGAACAAAACTTCAGAAGAAGATAATTTTAAAGAAATAATCAGAATAGCTACGAATCACTAATTTATGAAAATAAATTTAAGTAAATATGCCGGATTTTGCGACGGAGTAGAAAGAGCCTATAAAATGGCAAGCAAGGCTTCAAAAGATGAGAAAACAAAGAAGCCTGTTTTTATGCTGGGGTCGCTGGCGCACAACAGCGATGTGGTCAGAAAGCTGGAAGAAGCGGGAATAAAAAAAATAAAATTCGACGGAAATCTAAAAAAATTGTTCAACTCCAAAAGAAAAATCGGGACGCTTATCATCACCGCTCATGGAGTCGGGCCCAAAATTTACGATCTTTGCAAGCAAAAAGGAATTAATATTATCGATACAACTTGTCCAAAAGTAGTCAAGATTCAGCATCTTGCGGAATTTTTTTCCAAAAAAATAGAAAAAGTAATCATTATCGGAGAGAAAAAACATAAAGAAGTAAAAGGAACGAAAGAATGGTCAGGCGGGAAAGCGGTTGTAATAGAAAACGAGAAAGATCTCAAAAATATAAAATGGGGGAAAGATGAAAAAGTTAACATTATTTCCCAGACTACCCAAGACGAAAAATTTATCGAAAAAATTGTTGGCTTAATTGAAGCAAAATATTCCAATTCCAAACTCATTAACACTATTTGTCTGGCTACCAGCAACAGGCAGAAGGAAGCCAGACAAATGGCGAAGGAGAATGACGTGATGATTATTATCGGATCTCCCGAAAGTTCCAATTCAACTAACCTCTGGAAAATATCAAAAGAAATAAATCCAAGATCATATTTCATTGAAAGACTTGAAAATATTGACAGAAAATGGCTGGAAAATTCCCAAAAAATAGGCATAACTGCGGGAGCTTCTGCGCCGTCCTGGATTATTGATGAGGTTTGCTTTTTCCTGAAAAAAAAGCTATAATCCAAAAGTAAAATAAGATATTAAACCAATGGATAGAATACTTGTTGCAGACTCTCCGAAATATATCGGGCAGATTATTAAAATTGCCGGATGGGTTAATGTTCGCCGGGACCATGGAAAAATTATTTTTATCGATATCAGAGACAGAAGCGGAATTATTCAGTCGGTGGTTATTCCTGATGAAAAAGAAGCCTACGAAACCGCTAAAATGTTAAAAAGCGAATATGTCGTGGAAATGGAAGGATTAGTGAAAGAAAGGCCGACAAGTGCGGTTAAAGACAATTCGCTAACAGGCAAAGTAGAAATTGAAATCAAAAAAATCAATATTTTATCTAAGCCGGAGGCAGAACCCCCAGTTGATATCAGTGAGGAAAATCCCAAGCTTACCCTGGAAACTCTTTTGAATTATCGCTCCTTAACGCTTAGGAATGAAAAAATAAAATCTATTTTTAAAATTTATTCTGAATTACTGGAAGCTTATGAGGAGATTATGAGAAAAGAAGGGTTCATTGAAATTAAAACTCCCAAAATTGTTGATGCGGCCACAGAAGGAGGAGCTAACTTCTTCAAAATAAAATATTTCGATCGGGATGCGTTTCTGGCGCAGAGTCCGCAGTTTTATAAGCAGGCGGGAGTGGGAGTTTTTGAAAGAGTGTTTGAAATTGGATCAGTTTTCCGGGCTGAACCTCATTTTACCTCTCGCCATGTAAATGAATATATCGGCCTTGATGCAGAGCTGGGTTTCATCAAGAACTTTGAAGATATCATGAAACAATTGGAAAAAACGATGGCCTTCATGATGAAGTATATTGCTCGAAATTGCGGGTCCGAAATCAAAAAATATAATGCCAAAGTACCTAAAATTAAAATAATTCCCAGAATGAAACTGACAGAAGCTTTGCAGATTTTAGATAAAGAATACGGAAAGAAAATGGAAGGAATAGATATTAATCCAGAAGGAGAACGTCTTATTTGCGAATATGTAAAAAAGAAATACAAATCAGATTTTGTTTTTCTTACCCATTATCCGTCCAACATTCGCCCTTTTTATACTATGCCAAGCGCTGATCCTCAATTTACCGAAAGTTTCGATCTTCTTTTTAGAGGCATTGAAATTGCTACCGGCGGGCAAAGGATTCATGATTATAAGAAATTAGTGGAGAGTATGAAAAAGTACAAGCTTGATCCGGGAGATTTCAAACATTATCTGGATATCTTCCGTTATGGAATGCCGCCTCACGGAGGGTGGGGACTGGGATCGGAAAGAATAGTTCAGAAAATTTTGGAACTGCAAAGCGTTAAAGAAGCGGTTTTGTTTCCTAGAGATGTGAAAAGATTAACGCCGTAATTAAGTTTTCTTAGTTTAAAACAAAAATAAAAAATGCGAACTCACGATGAAAAATTGGAGAAAAATAAAGTAAGTCTCGTTAACTTCATCTCTTTTTTAATGGGATTTTCCGGAGCCATGCTTATTTATGTCATGGCTTATTATTTTAAAATTGCGGCTGGAACGGAAGATGTGGGAATTTTTTATTTTGTTTCCTATGTGATTGTCCTCATTGTTCTTTTAAATCTTCACAAAATCGTCAGAAAATTAGGAAAATCCAACGTTTTTTATTTTTCTATTTTGGCATCAATTGTCTCTGCAGCGCTTCTTGTTTTTTTCAGTCCTTCCGTTTGGGGAATAGCGCTCCTTATGCTATATATAATCTTTATTAATCTAAGCTGGGTTTCACTGGATGTTATTTTGGAATCTTTTTCCACTGACAGAATGTCTGGAAGAATAAGAGGGTTGCACCTTACTATTATCAATATCGGATATCTAGTCGGTCCTTTTCTTTCGACGAGAGTTTTGGAAAAGTTCGATTTTCAGGGAATATTTATTTTCTTGCTGTTTTTTAATTCTCTGGTGCTTATTTTTTCTCTTATCGGAATTCGAAGCGTGAATCATAAATTTGAAGCCAAATTAAAAACAAGGGATGTTCTTAAAAAAGTTTTTGCCCGAAAAGATATTTTAAAAGCTTATTATATCGCCTTTGTCCTGGATTTTTTCTACGCTCTTTTGATTATCTACACTTCTATTTATCTTCTGAACCGGGGAATTTCTTGGAGCCAGATAGGAATAATATTTACTATTATGCTTGTTCCTTTTGTTGTTTTGCAGTATCCGGTCGGATTTTTGGCTGACAAAAAACTGGGAGAAAAAGAGATGCTCATTTTCTCGATTATTCTCATAGCTGTCTCTACCGGAGTAATTTATTTTATCAACTCTTCAAGCATTTGGGTTTGGGGGGCGATACTTTTAGCAACAAGAGTGGGAGCCTCAATGCTGGAAGTGCTCCGCGATTCCTATTTCTACAAAAAAATTGACGGACACGATATTGATCTGATTAATTTTTTCCGTACGTCGACTCCGGTCGGATACATTTTAGCAACCGGAATTTCCTTTCCCTTGCTCTTATTTTTTCCGTTAAAATCAGTTTTTCTCTTGGTGGTGATTGTCGTTCTTTCCGCTCTTGTTCCAGCTTTTCTTCTGAAGGATAATAAATGCGAAAAAGAACTTAATTTGCAGTGCAAGAATTAATTATTCGCTCGTTTGTATTAATAACCACAAATAATAAGTAAATAAAAACTATGAAAAAGAAAGAAAAAGAGCCGAAAATAAGCAAAAAACTGATAGAATATTTGAAAAAGAGCAAGTATAAATACGAAGTAGCAAAACACCGGACAACCTATACCGCTTGGGACACGGCGCAAACAGAGAAAATCAAGCCGCAAGAAGTAGCCAAAACGCTGGTTATGAAAGCTGATAAAGACTGGATTCTGGCCGTGCTTCCTTCGAATAGGAACACGGACAAAAAAGAATTGCTGAAACTGATGAATAAAAATAGCGAAAAGAAAGTGAGGAAACTTGATTTTGCAGATGAAAAATGGCTGAAGAAAAACATTAAAGTCGGAAAATTGGGCGCCATTCCTCCTTTCAGGGAGCTTCTGAAACGAAATGTTTATTTTGACAAAATGCTTCTGAAAAATAAGAATGTTTATGTGAGTTCAGGAGAATACGACGCTTCTATCAGAATTTTGGTTAGCCAATATGTCAAAATTGAAAAACCGATAGAGGGCAAATTCAGCATAAAAAAAGATTGACAAATCTGATTTATTGGGGTATTATTCTTGTTTGTAAGGCATCGAGGGCTCTTTTAAATTTGAGTTTACTGTTTATCAAGGCAAATCGGGCAATTACCCCGCGTTAGTGCGGAGAGGAAAGTCCGGACATTTATCCCGATTTTATCGGGAAAGAGTAGCGGGTAATTCCCGCGTCGTCGCACTAATTTTTTTTGGTGTGTCGAACAGGTGCGAACAGAGACGGTTTAATTTGAAAAAATTAAACTATCCCCTTGGGGATAAATTTTGGTAACAATATCAAAAGTGAAACGGCTAAATCCTTACTTGAATGCAAGATCGTATTCTGCCCTACACTAGTAAGGACAGAAAGAATCGCTTGACCCCGACGGTAACGTCGGGGCTAGATAAATGATTGCCGCTCCGACTTGTCGGAGAACAGAATCCGGCTTATAGACTTGCTTTGATAAACAATAAGCTTAAAATGATATAAATCACTAATCGACGCGAATAGATTGATGTAGATTAGAAATTTGTTTGCACATGAAAAAATCAGAACTAATTTTTAGCGCTATTCAAATACCAATTGACTTTATTATGATTGTTTTGGCGGCAATCAGCGCTTTTGCCATCCGTAATTTTCCTCAAATAATAACCCTGAAACCGAAACTTTACGAATTTTCTTTCCATGACTATATGCAGATAGTTTTTTTTGTTGCGCCTCTCTTCATTTTAGTTTATGCGATTGAAGGCTTGTATAGGACAAGAGTTACCAGAAAATATTGGCAGGAAACTTTCAAAGTTTTTGTCGCTTCCTCTTTGACTCTGGTTATAATTATTGTTGCAATTTTTCTCCAAAGAACCTGGTTTTCTTCAAGATTTATAATTTTGGCCGGATGGATGTTGATTGTTGTTTACGTTTCCATCGCCCGGCTCGTTCTTCATGAGATTCAAAAAGCGCTTTTAGCCAGAAAAGGCTTGGGAGCCCACAGAGTTTTGCTTATTGGAGAAAACGAACAGATAGATGAGATCAGAAAAACAATTAAAAAAACTCCTTCCATGGGATACAAAATAGTCGATCAGATTGGGACATTCAGCCTTAAGGTGATAAAAGAAGTCAGAACAGAAAAGGGCATTGATGAAATTATTCTTTGCGACTCGACGATTACCGATGCCGAACAGGAAAAAATAATTGATTATTGCGCGGTAAACAACATTAGCTATAAATATATTCCAACTTCTCTTCAGACTTCCCAGGTGGTGATGGGTATGTTTGACGGAGTTCCAATAATTGAAGTGAAGCACACTCCGCTTGACGGATGGGGGAGAATTTTAAAAAGGATTTTTGATATCGCCGGTTCTTTCATCTTGATTATTATTTCTTCGCCGATAACGATACTTATTGCTATTTTAATCAAACTGGAAGACAAAGACGGTCCGATTATCTATAAAAATGAGAGAATAGGGAGCGATGAGAAGAAATTTTATGTCTACAAATTCCGGTATATGAAATGGGAATATTGCATCACCAAGGAAAACCCAAATTTTGAAAAAGCGCTGGAATATGAAAAGAATTTGATAAGAGAAAGAAGCCTTCGTGAAGGCCCGCTTTATAAGATTGAAAATGATCCCAGAAAAACCAGAATCGGAAATTTTATTGAAAAATATTCCCTAGACGAACTTCCGCAGTTTTTTAACGCGTTAAAAGGCGATATCAGCCTGGTCGGTCCCAGGCCGCATCAGGAAAGAGAAGTGGAAAAATACAAGGAATATCACAGAAGGCTTCTGACGATAAAACCGGGAATTACGGGATTAGCCCAAATTTCCGGACGCTCCGACCTTGATTTTGAAGATGAATACAAACTGGATATCTATTATATCGAAAACTGGTCGCTCTGGATGGACATCCAAATCTGCCTTGATACCCTAGGGGTCTTATTCAGGAGAAGAAAAAATAATCGGTAGAGTATTGACAGAAAAAAAGATAGATAGTATATTTATATTACGTACAATTTAAGAGCATTGTTTGAAAAATAGAGGCATATCAGGAATTAGGATAGTTTAGGTTTATTCCATACCACTTTTACCCAAAGGCGGATGACTTAAACAGGCATCTTTTTGTTTATTTGAGCATATTTTTTAATAAAATAAAAATGGGAGACAAGGAATTAATTAAAATGGAAGGAGTGATCGAAGAATCCCTTCCAAACACAACCTTTAAGGTTAAATTAGACAATGGGCATGAAGTGCTGGCTCATATTTCCGGCCGAATGAGAGTAAACTATATCCGGCTTCTTCCGGGAGACAGAGTAATTCTGGAAATGAGCCCCTATGACCTTACTAAGGGAAGAATAGTACAGAGGATATAAATTTCTATCCCAGCACCAATTCCGAAATTAACTGCAAGTAATCGAAAGTTTAATTCTCGGAAACCCTGCCCGCATCGCTTTGCGAAGCATTGCAGGCGGGGCCTTAATCGAGGCGAGTGCGGCTTAGATTTATAAGAATTTAAAGTTTTAATAGCGAATTGGTGCGGGATGCTAATTTTTATAGTTGCTCGCAAAGCTCGCAGATAAAAATTGCATGAAAGTTAGGTCATCAGTCAGGAAAATTTGCAACAAATGCAAGATAGTAAAACGCAGAGGAAAACTGTATGTCCTTTGTTCTACCCCAAAGCATAAGCAGAGGCAAGGATAAGAAATAGTTAAAAGTTTTTAAAGTTCATAAAGTTTTAAAGTTAGAAGATTGAATATAATTTTAAATAATATATGGCGAGAATAGCGGGAGTGAATATCCCGGATGAAAAAAGAATAGAAATCTCACTTACCTACATCTACGGAATAGGAATTTCAACAAGCAGAAAAATTCTGGAAGACCTTAAAATTAGTGCTGACAAAAGAACCAAAGATTTAGATTCAGCGGAACTTAACAAACTGCGGGAAGCGATTGAAAAGAAATACAGAGTTGAAGGAGAGCTTCATCACGAGGTAAAAATGAATATCAAGAGGCTTAAAGAAATCAAGAGTTATCGCGGACATAGGCATCAAAGAGGGCTTCCGGTTCGAGGACAAAGAACCAAGACCAATACCAGAACTGTTAGAGGAAATGTCCGGAAAACGATGGGAAGCGGAAGAAAATCAGCGTCAGAAAAAACATAAAAAAGTTATGTGGGCGATCCCAGCACCAGTTCCGAATTTAGTTTATGATTAATTAATAACTGGAAGCGCGGATACGCCTTCGGCTTAATAAGTAATAATATAAAGTTTATAATACAGAACTGGTGCGGGATGCTCATTTTCGTAACTTCTCGCTTCGCTCGCAGACAAAAATGGCAGATATTAAGAAAACTGAAAAAAAAGCAGACAAAGCAGTTGAAAATACTGAAGTTTTGAATATACCTGAAGAAAAAAAAGCAGCATCCTCCGACGCTAAAACTATGGCGGACAAGGAAACTGCTGAAATTGAAGTTCCAAAGAAAAAAAAGAAATTAAAAAAGCAGGTTCACAAGGGACAAGCTCATATTCAATGTTCATACAATAACACGCTGATTACCATTACTGATATGAATGGAGAGGTTTTAGCCTGGTCAAGTTCCGGACTATTGGGTTTCAAAGGAGCGAAAAAGTCCACTCCGTTTGCTGCTACTCAAGTTGCAGTGGACGTGGCGGAAAAAGTAAAGAAATATGGAACCGGAGAATTGCATGTTTTTGTTAAAGGAGTCGGATCCGGGAGAGAAGCTTCAATCAGAGCTTTGGTTAATAGGGGATTTGATCTGGTTTCAATAAAGGATATCACGCCCATTCCTCACAACGGATGCCGGCCAAGAAAACCAAGGCGCGTGTAGCTAAATTTAGTGATTTATATCATTATGGCACGAAGTATTGATTCAAAATGCAAGAAATGCAGAAGAGCTGGAGAAAAGCTTTTTCTTAAAGGTGACCGCTGCGATTCCCCTAAATGCGCAATGATCCGAAAGCCGTATGCTCCGGGAGCCCATGGAAAAAAAATTTCAAGAGGGCTTAGCGAATACGGAAAGCAGTTAGCAATGAAACAGAGAATCAAGAGAATCTACGGAGTAATGGAAAGGCAGTTTCGAAATCATTTTGATGAAATTAAGAATAAACAAGGAGTGGTTGGGGATTTGCTTATTTCCAGGCTTGAACTGCGGCTCGATAATGTTGTTTACAGAATGGGATTTTCCAGCTCCAGGTCAGGAGCCAGGCAGTTAGTAAATCATGGACTTATCAAGGTAAACGGGAAAAAAGTCGACGTTCCTTCCTTTTGGGTAAAAGTCGGAAGCGCTATCGCTATAAATGAAACAAAGATTAACAAAAATTATTTTAAGAATCAGGCTCAATTTTTGAAAAATAAGAAAGATTTTCCTGCTTGGATCCAGTTTAATCCTGAAAACATGGAAGGAAAAATAATTGCTTTTCCCCAAAGAGAGGATGTCGGATCGGCAGTTGATCCTCAAATGATAGTGGAATATTATTCAAGGTAAAAAGAACTAACGAATTTTTAATTTAAATTATTTATTTTAGTGTTTAAATATTAAAATGTTAACTCGTTAATGCGTTAATTCGTTAATAAATTAATATAAAATATTATGCAATCGATAACTTTTCCCCAAAAACCAAAGTATTCAAAAACCGGTGAGAACAGCGGTAAATTCGAAATTCTTGGCTGCTATCCGGGATACGGAACTACTCTTGGAAATGCTCTCAGGAGAGTGCTTCTGTCATCGCTTTCCGGAGCGGCTTTGACTTCCGTTAAGATCAGAGGCATTTCCCATGAATTTTCCGCAATTTCCGGAGTCTTGGAAGATGTGGTGCAGATAATTTTAAATCTGAAAAAGATTCGCCTCAGAATGGAAGAAGAGGGACCTGTAAGAATTTCTCTAAACGCCAAAGGTGAGGGAAAGATTACCGCCAAAAGCATAAAATGTCCTTCCGGAGTGGAAATTGTCAATAAAGACCAAATTATCGCCACCCTTACTGATAAAAAAGTCGAATTTGAAATGGAAATGGAAGCAAATAAGGGTCTCGGATATATTCCGGTCGAACAACAGCAAAGAGATGACAAGGAAATAGGAGTTATCGCCATTGACGCCATTTATACCCCGATAAGAAGAGTCAATTATCTTGTTGAAAATATGCGCGTGGGAAAGAGAACTGATTTTAATAAGATTACTCTGGACATTGAAACTGACGGAAGCATTACTCCGGAGGAAGCCTTTAAAAAATCAATCGATATTTTAGTGGGGCAGTTTTCCGCTTTAGGAGAGCTTTTTGTTGAAGAAAAAGCATCCGAAAAAGCGGAAAAATCCGAAGCAAAAGAAGAAAAGAAAGAAGAGGAAAAAGAAGAAGCAGAAGATCCCCTGAAGCTTAAAGTAAGCGAACTGAAAGGGCTTTCCAGCAGAACAGTCAATGTTTTGGAAGAAAATAAGGTAGACAAGATAAAAGACATTGTCAAGATGAAAGAAGCTGAGCTTAAAGAGTTCAAAGGAATGGGAGATAAGGGAATAAAAGAAATTAGAAAAGCAATCGGAGAATTCGGGCTAATCTTGAAATAAGTCGCATAACGCATAACGTGAAGCGTGAAATGCTCTATGCTCCACGCTTAACGTCCTACGGCAATGAGACATCAAGCAAAAGGCAGAAAATTCAGCAGAATAAAAAAACAAAGAAGAGCGCTTATTAAATCGCTCGTCGAGAGTTTGGTTATCTGGGAAAAAATGACTACTACTGAAGCCAAAGCTAAAGAACTCAAAGGAATCGTTGATAAAATTATAACCAAGGCAAAAAAAATTAACAATGCCAATAAGGCGACAGTTATAAAGGATTTGAGCAGAAAGGTTTCTCTCATTGCGGTAAAAAAACTGTCCGGAGATTTCCTGAAAAAATTTGATGGAAGAACCAGCGGTTATACCCGCGTTTCCAAATTAGGAAAAAGAAAGGGAGACAGCGCGAAAATGGCAATAATCGAATTTATATAAAGAATATGACGTATCATTTATTTGATCTGAAAAGCAAGCCGATGGGCCGTCTGGCAACTCAAATTGCCAGGATTTTGAGCGGAAGGAACAAAGTTACCTTTACTCCGCACATTGACGACGGGGATTCTGTAGTCGTTATCAATTCAGATGCTTTGGTTATGAGCGGAAGAAAGGAAATCAAAAAGCTTTATCATCATTTCAGCGGATATCCTGGAGGAATTAAGACTTTAAAGCTTGAACAAGTGAGAGTAAGAGATTCCCGAAAAATAATCAGAGAAGCTGTTTATGGGATGCTTCCCAAAAATAAGCTTCGCAACAAGATGATAAAAAGACTGTTTATTTACAAAGACGAAAAACATAATCATAAGATTGATATAACACATTAAAAGGAATGTCCCAGCACCAATTCCGAAAAAAGCTTAATCAATTTGTAAGTTTTATCCTCGGAATCGCCTCGCCCGAGGCGAGCTGCGGCTTAGCCAGTCAGTATATTATCAAAAGTTAAATTATAGAATTGGTACGGGATGCTCATTTTTGTAGTCCCGACCAAGTCGGGAACAAAAATGGCAAAAACAATTAAAAAAGAAAAGAAGCCGGCCAAAGCCAAAGAAAAAAAGAAAACTGCGAATAAAGCGGTGAAGAAAGCGAAAGAAGCTAAGAAGGTTAAAGAAGTAAAGGAAGCTAAGGGAGTGGAAGCAGTAAAAGAAAAGAAGGCAGAAACTTCCGGAGAGTATTTTTATGCTGTCGGAAGAAGAAAATCTTCCGTAGCTCAAGTTAGGATATATCCGGAAGAAAAAGCGGGAGACAATGATTATATCGTAAACAACAAAAAAGCCAATGAATATTTTCCGGGAGTTTCTCTTCAAAATACCTTGTTTGCTCCTCTTAAAGCTGTCGGAACTCACGGAAAGTTTAAGTTTTCTATTTTAGTGCGGGGTGGAGGATTCAGAGGGCAGGTGGAAGCTTCCCGGCTGGGAATTGCCAGGGCTTTAGTAAAATCAGATGAAACACTTCGAAAAGCTCTCAAAGACATCGGATTTTTAACCAGAGATTCAAGAAAAGTGGAAAGAAAGAAACCAGGACTCAAGAAAGCCAGGCGTGCTCCCCAATGGGCGAAGCGATAGATACGAAATTTATTATTTTTCTAAAAAGAAAAGGACATGCCTTTTTAGGCCGTCCTTTTTTAAGTGCGTTTCGCTATGTCGCTTACAACACCTGAAAATCGATTTCGATTTCAAGTGCCATAGCGCCATAAGGATTGTTTTCCCTTTGAAGAATATTTTCTATTATGGTCTCTTGCTTTCTGCTACAATACAGCATTAAGACCATAGCGCTTAAATATTCGAAGAAACATTCATCCATAGCCACAAGAAATCTTAACGGATATTCCGTTTGGGCTATGAGATCTTTTTCTTCCAGCGCATGGAACCGGGAGAGAAAATGTTTTTTAATATGTTCTTCGTGATGTTCTTTAAGCAGTCTTGCGCCCCCAACTAGCGCTTCGACATCTTCTTCGGACGGAGGGTTTTGCGGAAATATCCGCCTTATCATGTCCGCTAGCTCTTTTTCCTGAAAGTTGATTTGTTTCACGGCTATGACAATTTTACCACTTCGTATTTCGTATTGTATGGGTTCTGCCACGGCAGTCCTCCAGCGCCTCAAAATCAATTCTTCACCTGCTTCTGTCTGAACAGAGAAAAAATCTTCACGGAGAGACTCTGCGAAGCGTTGGTGGCTGAAAGGACCGTCGCTGACAAAGAGTCTTTCGACATGGTGATGAAGATGCTTTCTCAGAAAGTCAAACATTTCGTCTTGAGGCTCAGGTTCGCCATCCTCAAGATAGTCTGGCGGGAATTTTGGCGCTTGATTTGTTTCAGATATAGGAATAGCTGTTTTGCAATCCATGCACCCCCAAAATTCTCTCTTTCCCATATAAGACTCTCCTTTCCACAAGGAATTGGTTTTTAAATAACGTCTTTCAGTATAATAGCTCTTTTGGCAAGCGTCAAGGCGCACCCTTGACATTTTTCTTGATCGGGTGTATAATAGCAGGTTGTGAATAGAGCGATGAAAAGGAGGAATAAGTTTCGGGTTAATATTTATTTTATAATTGAACCCCTTCAAACTTATTAAAAATTCTTTTTCATCACTCTGTTTGGAAAAATAAAAAACATCCCGAATATTCGGGATGTTTTTTATTTCCGCAGTTTTATAAATATGATTTTATCCTCCTATTCCGAAAATACCAATTTTTTCAGGAAAAATTATCGAATAAAAATTGCTTGTCTCGCCGTTTTTATCGGTGAAATATATTTTATTTTCCCCAAGGTCGCTTACGATTTTTCTTTCGTCAGTGTTCATAGAAATTAAATCCATAGTATTATTCTGGCTGCGGTTGTCGATTTCGGCTATTTTTATTTTATCGCCAACGCTGAAAGCGACGTGTTCATAGTCCTTGGTCCACTGGATATTTTTAATTTCTTCCGAAAACCTTATAATTTCTTTTTGCTCGTCTTCGCTTCTCCAGGGCTGAACATCCCAGTCCCTGGTAAAATAGATGCAGATTTCAGATCCGTTATAATAGAGCATCTTTTTCCCGTCGTTGGAAAATTGAATTTCATCAATTCCGGATGAGAGATTTTTAAAATAATCCTTTTTCTCCCCATGGTTAAAAATGTATAACTCTCCGCTTTTATTCAAAAGCGCTACGCGGTCTTTATCGTATACCGTCACCTGGTAGTTCACATCTTCCATTTTATCCGGAGCAGAGGTGGTAACTTGTTCTGGAGAGCTAGTCCCGTCGTAATTTGTTCTGTAAACTATCCCGCTGGGAATTTGGAAATAATAGACAAATCCGGAAGAAAGGTCATAGCTCGCAACACTGTCGGCAATAAGCTTTTTTTCTTGGGGATCCCTGGTGTTCAAGTAATAAATACTGTTATTTGCAATATAGTAAATAAAATCCTTATTCTCTCTGTCCCAGCGGACTTTTTGGATTCCTTCTGTTTCGGCAAGATCCTTCAGATTAGCGGTTTCCTTTTTTTTGATATCAACAACAAAATAATCTTTTTCTTCCCCCTTGATGGCAGGAATGATTATTTTTTCCGATTGCGGAGACCATTCAATATTTTCCTTTTTATCGTCGGTGAATTTATATTCATCCGAGAAAAAAACATTTTCTGATTTTTTGGTATCCAAATCAAGCACATCAACGGATAGGCCTTTCGTACCGGATTTTGTGTAAGCAATCATTTTTTTCCCTGGGTCGAAAAAGAATTTATCGATTCCTTCAGCCGGATAAGCTGTCCTTTCATAGGAATCGCGTTTCAAAACCACGTTCCAAAATTCAGTCGAGACTCCGCTGCCAATGGTTATTTTCTTCGACCAGGTGCTGAATCCTGGAGCTTTCACTTCAATAAGATGCTCCCCGGGCCTGATTCCTCCGACATGGTAGGAATTATTTAATCTATTTAAGCTCTTATTTTTTTCTTCTTGATCAATGTATATTTTAACATTCTGCGGATTGGATTTAATCGAAAGGGATCCGGTAAATACAAAAATACCCCTTTGGGTGTTAAAGCGGTATCCCAATGAATAAAATATTATCAATGGGGTTGTAGTGCAGAAAAGCGCTACTAAAGTCCAAAAAAATATTCGTTTTGATATAACCGGCATTGCGATTTCATTTAAAATTTAACAGCCTAAATTATATACAAAAATAGCTGTTTTGTCCAGTGTTTTATTTTCCGCTTTCTTTGACAGCGCGGAATTTAAAGTCTGGACATTTTTAAAACCCCATTTTTGGGGTTTGTTTTGTGCGCTGTGGGGGATTCGAACCCTCGACCGTCTGCTTAAAAGGCAGCTGCTCTACCAACTGAGCTAACAGCGCATCGTATTATTTAACTTTTTAAGAATCTTGGTCGAGGCCACCTCGACCGTTCCCGCTAAGCGGGACTGCTCTACCAACTGCCTGTCCGCCTTGGGCGGAAGCTAACAGCGCATATTATTTAAAAATCCGCAGGCCTAGCGGACCGAATAGCAATCTCTCGTGATTAAGCTTAACAAATAGAATTATACAAGAAGCAAAATATTAGTCAATGGCCAGTCTGCGCATCTATTTACCTAATAATTCATATATGCTATTATTTTAACATATGAGAAAAATAATTTCCTTAGCATTCTGCTTTTGTTTAGCTTTTGTCTTTTCAGCTTGTTCTTTTGGGGGAAGCGGAACTACTTCTTCAACCAGCACTTCTGTCCAAACACAAACAGGAAGTTTTATAAAGTCTTTTGACGGCGGAAAAAATTGGGAAAATAAAGTAAAAATTGATGACACAAGCAATATCGGGCTTACCGATATTCTTTCAATGGAAATTGATCCATCTGACACAAATGTCGTTTATATCGGAACAGAAAAGGACGGGCTTTTTGTCACTAAGGATGGCGGAGAAAATTGGGAGAAACTAGTTTTTCCTCTGACGAAAATATACGGCTTAGCCGTTGATAGGAATGACGGCCGGACTATTTATGCCAGCGGAGTTTTGGACAAAAGAGCAAAAATTTACAAAAGTACCGACCAGGGAAAAAATTGGACGCAAATCTACACCGAACCGGTTAATGATTCTGTAATTTCTTCGCTGAAGATCAGCGAAAAAGATCCAAAGCTATTATATAGCGGGACAAGCGACGGCATGATATTCAAAAGTACCAATGGCGGACAAAGCTGGAGAAATCTTACTAAAGTCAGCGGTCCGGTGGTTAATATTGTTTTTGACGCGGCAAACGACAGCGCTGTCTATCTCGGAGTTTTAAAGGGAACTATTTTTAGAACTCTTGACGGAGGAGGAAAAATAGAAGATCTTGGAAAGTTAGACCTTAATAAAATATCGGAAGGAAAGTTTTTCAACTTTAATGTTTATTCGATAGAAGCCGATCCTAAAGATTCCGGAGTTTTATATATAGGAACCGATTCGGGAATTTTCAAAGGAACAGATTTTGGCGCCAAATGGAAAGAAATAAATATTCTTGAGAGTTCTAAGAAGTTTCCGGTAAGGGCGATTGCCGTTAGTCCGCAGAATTTAAATGAAATTTTATATAGCAATTCAGGAGTTATCTATCGTTCTGTAGATGGCGGGAAGAGCTGGCTCACCTTCCAGCTTACTACGGAAAAAACTGTAGATATAATAAAATACAATCCCCAAAATCCTAATATTATTTACGCGGGATTGCGAAAGATTTGATAATATAAATCGCGAATCAAACTCGAATCTAATCGCGAATAATCCCGAATAAATTTAATAAATATTAGTGATAATTAGAGAAATAATCAGTGTAGATTAGAGATTCATATCATTATGTACAAAAGTATAATCGACAATAAAAAGAACGAATTAGAAGCAGCGATGAAACATTTGTCCGCGGAGCTTGGAAAAATTAGGACAGGAAGAGCTAACCCGGCGCTGGTTGAAAATTTAATGGTAGATTATTATGGAAGCAAGACTCCGCTTAAACAAATTGCCAGCATCAATATTCCGGAAGCGCGGCTGATTGTTATTCAGCCTTGGGACAAAGATAGCTTGGTGAATATAGAGTCAGCTTTGAGAGAATCCGATTTAGGATTTAACCCTAATAATGACGGACAGGTGATTCGGGTCAATATTTCCCAGCTCACCGAAGAGAGAAGAAAAGAACTAGTAAGGGTTTTGAATCAAAAATCGGAAGAAGCAAAGATCTCGGTGCGAAATATCCGGGAAGAATCCTGGAAAGAAATTCAGGAAGAGGAAAAAGCGGGAAAAATGTCAGAAGACGACAAATTTTCCGGAAAAGATTATCTTCAAAAGATTATTGATGAATATAACAAGAAAATAGAAGAAATTAGAGATAAAAAAGAGAAAGAAATAATGACGATATAATCTATGCTGACAGTAATAGTTTTTATTATAACTTTGGGAATATTGATTTTTGTCCACGAATCGGGACATTTTTTTGTCGCTCGCAAAAATGGAATCAAAGCGGAAGAATTTGGATTTGGATTTCCTCCGAGAGTTTTCGGAATCCAATGCCTTACCGGAAAGAAAAAAATAGTTTTATCAAGAAAAGAAAAAGTTGATATTGAAATTTCCGATGAAAAGCAGGGGAATATCGAAACAATAAAAGAAACAGCCGTGGACAAAGTCGAAGAGGTGGATGAATATATTCCGGTCAAAAAATGGCGTTTTATTTGGGGAAAGAGAAACACAGAGAGAGAATGGGAAAACAAAAATAATCTGGAAGAAGGAACTATCTATTCCGTTAATTGGATTCCGCTCGGGGGCTTTGTCAAAATTAAAGGGGAAGACGGGTCGGAAGCAGACGCCAAAGACAGTTTCGCCGGAAAAGGAGCCTGGATTAGGATAAAAGTTTTGGGAGCGGGAGTAATAATGAACTTCGTTCTGGCTTGGCTGGCGATCTCACTGGGTTTATTTGTCGGATCCCCGCAGGTTCTGGAAGAAGGGCAAAGAGGAAAGGACGAAAAAATACAAATTTCTCAGGTCGTCGAAGATACGCCGGCTGAAAGCATGGGAATTAAGGCTGGAGACGAGATTCTTAAATGCGAAATGGATAATGTCTTATGCCAAAATAAATTTTCTGAAATTTCGGATATTCAAAACGTAATCGAGGAATACAAAGGAAAGGGAATAATTTTGCAGGTCAAAAGAGGAAATGAAATTCTTAGCCTCAAGGGAATTCCCAGAACTGAATATCCGGAAGGCCAAGGGTCTCTCGGAATTTCTCTAGTAAAAACCGCAATCGTGAACTATCCCTGGTATGAATCGATTTACAAAGGGCTTACTACTGTTTTTAATCTTATTTGGCTGATCCTCTCGACTCTGTTCAATATCATTAAGGATTTGATGATAGGCCAAAAGGCGAGTGTGGATATTTCCGGTCCGATTGGAATTGCTTATCTTACTAAGCAGGTTACTGCTCTCGGATTTTCCTACATTCTGCAATTTATCGCGTTGCTAAGTATTAATCTTGGAATCATAAATGCGTTTCCGTTCCCGGCACTGGATGGAGGAAGAATCCTGTTCATTCTCATTGAAAGAATAAAAGGATCTCCGGTGAGCCAGAAAGTCGAGCAAGCCATACACACTTTTGGATTTATCGCCCTGATTGCTTTGATGGTTTTGGTAACCTTTAGGGACGTTATCCGTTTTGACATATTCGATAAAGTGAAAAATTTGTTTTAGCCGAATTAGCTTTATTTTAGCCATTTTTGGCACTTAATATTTTTTCTTAAAAACAAACTTGACAAGAAATCGGTTTGTGAGTATCATTAGGATTACTTTTTAATTTTGATTCAAATATTCTGCTGATTTTCAGCAGGCTTTTTATTCTTAATGCTAGATAAAAAAATGTCGCGACTTATTACCAAAGAAGGATTTAAAAAACTTCAAGACGAACTTGAAGAGAGAAAAGGAAAAATCAGGCAGGAAATAGCCCAAGCAATCAAAGAAGCCAAAGAGCAGGGAGATTTAAGCGAGAATGCCGAATACTCCGAGGCCAAAAGACAGCAGGGAGAAAATGAAACCCGAGTGGCGGAACTGGAAATGCTTATTAAAAGTTCCCAGGTTGTAAAACATAATAATTCAGCCAAGGGAATCCAGATGGGATCAATAGTTAAAGTCAAGTTTAACGGATCTGAAATGGAATTTCAAATCGTCGGATCAAACGAAGCTGACCCGGGAAATTTCAGGATTTCCAATGAGTCTCCGATGGGGAAGGCTTTTATGGAAAAGAAAAAGGGAGACAAGGTTGAAGTGGATACTCCTTCGGGAAAAGCGAAGTATACGATTTTGGATGTTAAATAAAATCTTCTATTTATAGTAAACTCTCCGATTAATCGGGGAGTTTTTGTTTGCTAAAAACCCTTGTTTAGGCTAGTATTAAATCAGTTATTATTAATCTAAAATAAACAAATGCGGGAAGATATTTTGAAAAACAAATTAGAAAAACTGGAAAATTTGAAAAAATCCGGAATGGAAGCGTATCCGGAAAAATCAGAGCGTTCAATGACAAACGGGGAAGCTCTGGATAACTTCGATTCTGTCAAGAATGAAATTTACCTTGTCGGAAGGGTGAAGTCTGTGCGTCCGATGGGCGGTTCAGTATTCGGGCATATCGAAGACGAAAGCGGAAAAATTCAGATATTTCTCAATAAAAAAAATATTGACGAAAGCAAGTTTAAATTATTTGTGGATAATATTGAAATTGGAGACTTCATAGAAGCAAAAGGAAAACTATTCAGGACCAAAAAAGAAGAAAAAACTCTGGAGGTTTCTGACTGGAAAGTTTTGAGCAAGAACATTCGTCCGATTCCAACGGAATATTATGGAATTGAAGATACGGAGGAAAAAATCAGAAAAAGATATTTAGACTTAATGATGAACAAAGAAACCAGGGAATTATTCCGCAAGAAAAATATTTTTTGGCAGGCAATCAGAAACTATCTTGTTTCCAACGGATTCCTCGAGGTTCAATCCTCTGTTTTCGAGCATATTCCCGGCGGAGCGGACGCAGAACCGTTTATAACTCATCATAATGCTTTGGATCAGGATTTTTATCTCCGCATTTCATTAGAGCTTCCGCTTAAAAAACTATTGGTCGGAGGATATGAAAAAGTTTTTGAAATCGGAAGGGTTTTTCGAAATGAAGGAATCGACAGGTCCCATCTTCAGGAATTTGACAGCGTCGAATTTTATTGGGCATATTCCGATTTAGAGAAAGGAATGAAGTTTACCCAAAATTTGTTAAAGGAAGTTGTTTTTAAAGTTCTGGGCGGATATAAGCACGAATATGAAGGAGAGAAAATAAATTGGGATGTGAAACCTGCCCGCAATGCTTCGCATAGCGACGCAGGCGGGTTTCCAATAGTGGATTATTTCGCGGAATTCGAAAAAGAGACAGGGATAAATTTGTCGGAGGATATTTCAGTCGAACAATTAAAAAAGAAAGCTGACGAATTGAAAATTAAATATGAAAAGGGATACAGCAAGGGAAGAATAATTGATGCGCTGTATAAAAAAACAGTAAGGCAGAAACTGATCCAGCCTTGCTTTTTGACTGGTCATCCAATCGAAGTTTCTCCGCTTGCCAAAAAAGATCCAAAAAATTCGAAAAAAGCTTTGCGTTTTCAGGTGGTTGCAGGAGGAGCAGAGCTTTGTAATGCTTTTGGGGAATTGAATGACCCAATTGACCAAAAAAATCGTTTTGAGGAACAAATGAAAGCCCGTGAGGCGGGAGACAAAGAAGCGCAGATGTTTGATAAAGATTTTGTGGAAGCAATGGAGTATGGAATGCCGCCGGCTTTTGGCTTCGGACTTTCCGAACGCTTATTTGCTTTCATAATGAATAAATCCGTCCGAGAAACAGTAATCTTCCAGGCGGTGAAGGAAAAATAAAAATTATCAACACGGTAATCCGAGCGACAAATAACATGAAAAAGGTAATGGTTTTTGGGACTTTTGATATTTTTCACAAAGGCCACGAAAATTTTTTGAAGCAAGCCGGAAAATATGGCGATTATCTGATTGCAGTAGTGGCCAGAGACAAAACAGTATTAAAAGTCAAGAGACAAGACACAAGAAACAAGGAGCAAGAAAGATTAAAAACATTATCTGATAATAAATTTGTTAACAAAGCTATTCTAGGAAATTTAGGCGATAAATATTCGGTAATAAAAAAATACCAGCCGGATGTGATTTGTCTGGGATATGATCAAAAAAATTTCGTTAATGACTTGGGAAAAAAACTCAAAGAATTCGGTCTTGACAAAACCGCGATAATACGGCTGAAATCGTATCATCCAAAAAAGTATAAATCGTCTAAAATTAGACGATAGCTGTTATTAAAAAGGAGGGAGTGATGGAACAGAGAGAGATCAAAAGAGAGAGAAAAAAGCTTGAAAAAAAGATGGGTAAAGTATTTCAAGCGGTGATTAAAATAACTGAATGTCTGTTGGAGTTGGAAAGAATCTGTAAAAACCCAATCCACAAAAAAGGCAGGAGACAAATTTGTCCCGATTGCGGGAAAAGATTGCGTTTGCAGAAAGAAAATAAAAAATTATAAAGGAGGTAAAAAATGAAACGAGGAAAGATCAGGAAAGAAAGACATGGGCTTGAAAAAAAGATAAAGAAAACACTTCGAATAGCAACAGAAAAAATCGAGCAGCATCTTTCAAAGCTGGAAAGGGGGCGTCAAATTATCAAAAAATATGTTCCGAAAGTACTGGAACCCGGTGTTCTAGCTAAACTCATAGAAGCCGATAAAAAAATCGGCGCTGGTGAATAGAAAGCGAAATTGGGGAGGGTGGAATTTAACATTTAGTTCCCCCTCTTTTATTTTTCCCGAATTTGTTATATTATAAACTTGTATGCTGGATATCAAGTTTATCCGAGAAAATCAAAAAGAATTGAAAAAAGCCATTAAAAATAAGGGTATCGATTTGAATTTGGATGCGCTTCTGGAACTCGACAAAAAAAGAGTATTGGCGCTTCAGTACGTCGAGGAGCTTCAAGCGGAAAAAAATAAGCTCAATGACTTAGTTCAAAGAGCAGCCTCCAAGGAAAAGAAGGAGTTGATTGAGCAAGGGAAAAAGGTAAAAGAAAAACTGGCTGAAGCTGAACCGGAATATCAGGAAGCCAAAAAAGAATTTGAAAATTTGATGGCAAAAGTTCCGGTTATCCCGGCTCCGGACGTTCCCCTTGGAAAAAACGAAAAAGATAATGTGGAAATTTACAAATGGGGAGAAGTTCCGAAATTTGATTTTAAAATTAAAGACCATATCCAACTCGGAAAAAATCTTGATATTTTAGATTTCGAAAGAGGAGCCAAGGTGGCCGGGTATCGAGGATATTATGTAAAAAACGAAGGGGTAAGCCTTGAAATGGCGCTAATGATGTATGCTCTTTCGAAAATGATTTCCAAAGGATATGCTCCGATGATTGTTCCAACGCTAGTAAAGGGGTTCTCCTTATTCGGAAGCGGTTATTTTAAAGGGTTGGAATACAATCCGGAAGTTGATGAAATTTATCAGGTAGCGACTTCCGACAAAGAAACAGACGGAAAAACCAGCAAAGAAAAAAAATTTTTAGTCGGAACGGCCGAACCATCGTTGCTGGCTTATTATTCCGGAGAAGTTCTGAAAGAAGAGGATTTGCCATTGAGGATTTGCGGATACAGCCAATGCTACCGAAGCGAGATAGGAAGTTATGGCAAAGATACGAAGGGTCTTTATCGCGTCCATGAATTTATGAAAGTGGAGCAAGTAGTTTTGGCTAAGGCAGATGTGGGTGAATCTGAAAAATTGCAGCAAGAAATGATTGCTATTTCCAAGGAGATGCATGAAGAACTGGGACTTCCATATCGCCAAATTCAAATTTGCACCAGCGATATGGGCGCGGGAAAATATAAGATGTTCGATATTGAAACCTGGATTCCCAGCAGAAACGCTTATGGCGAAACCGGTTCAGCCAGTAATTTTCTTGACTGGCAGGCCAGGCGCCTCAATGTGAAATATTCTGATAAGAATGGAGAAAAGAAATATGTCTATATGCTGAACAATACCGCCTTGGCAACTCCGCGAACTCTTATTGCCATTATTGAAAATTATCAGCAGGCGGACGGAAGCGTTAAAATTCCGGAAGTGCTTAAAAAATACATGCCGGTGCAAATTGATGTAATAAAGAAGAAATAAGATTTTATGATAAAAGCGATTATTTTTGACTTAGGCAATGTAACTTTAAAGTTTGATAACAAAATATTCTTAAAGAAGATATCGAAACGTACCGATAAACCAATTACTGAACTGGATAGAATTATATATCGGGAATCAGGACTGCCGGAGCAATACGAAAGCGGGAAGATTTCAACAGATGAATTTATAAGACGGTGCATTGATATTTGCGGCTTGGATATTGCACGCGAGGAATTTATCGAAGACTATACTCACATCTTCACGCCGATTAAGAAAACAGTAAATCTGATAGATAAACTTTTAGGAAAATACAAGCTTGCCTTGCTATCGAATACCAGTGAATTGGATTATAAATACTATTCTAGTACCTTTGAAGTTGTCCGTTTGTTAAAACCAATGAGCCTATCATATAAAGTTGGAATAATGAAACCGGCTAAAAAAATTTTTCTTGATATGTTGGGCAAACTGAAATTTAAGCCGGAAGAATGCGTTTTTATTGACGACGCAGAAGAACATGCGAAAGCGGCAAGTGAATTAGGAATCTATGGGATACAATATATTTCCCACGATAAATTAGTTTCGGATCTAAGAGAATTAGGAGTAAATATTTAAAGTAAAAAATATGCCCAGTAGTGAAATTTTGACTGGGTTTCGGTCTGAGTAATCTGAATAAATAGAAAAATATATTTAATTTATTTTAGAGTTTTAATGTTATAGTTGGTATTATAATGTCAAAATTCTACTACTGGGTATGAAAGAAGACAAAATTTTTGATCTCAAAACAAAAAAACCACTTACTCCGGAAAAAATAAGAGATTTAGAAGAAGCAGCTAGATCAGAAGCAGAAAAGCCAAAAGTCGAACCAATCGATCCTGTTGAACAGGAGAAATTAATGAAAGAATCTAAAAAAATAGCAGAAGAGCTGTTAAAAAAACAGGAAGAATTAGATAGGAAATCAGATGAAGAAGGAGGCTCCGAATAATGTCCTTGACAGCCTTTTTGTATTTGCTATAATATAGCTACAAATCTGTTAATTTTAAAAACAAACCATTTACCACGAAAATATACTTAAAATCTAATATAATTCGGGTGGAGGAAATATACATCTTTGCATGTAATTTTTATTTGCGAAGATGTGTTTTTTGTTCATTGAATATAAGAGATTGGCAGTTGAGGAAAGGCCCGTCCTCTTCAACTGCCGAGTAGCTGGTATGTGACGTTCTAAAGTAGCCGTAACCTACGAAGTGGGAAGCGCATGACGGAGGCTTCTGTAGATACTTCACGGAAAGTTATGGCGAAAAAAAGATCCATGCCAGCTACTTAATTTTCTATAGCCGAGCAAAGTTCGGGACTCTTTTAGCAAGAGTAAATCTTACAGTTTAGACCTCCTTTAAGGGTAAGCGGAACCCGGACCCGTTCCCCCTCTCGGCTGTTTCACTGGCGGCAGACAGTTATCCAAGTGAGTTACGGATGTGTCTGCCGCCAGCATAGATCTTATTATAACTCCAAAGCAGTTAAGAGAAATTCAGCGTAATTTCTCTTCATCACTTTGCAGTTATGATTAAAAGAAAGTAAGGATAGCAATTTGAAAATTGAATATAACTATCAGCAAGTCTGAATCTTTTTATTTAGCGTATACATCCGCCCAAGGTGGATTGCGATTTTGTAGCTAAATCAGGGATTTAGACAAAATCGCAATTTTTTGCGATTAGTCCTCCCCGACTTTACGTCGGGGTTATAGAGTCTATTCAAAAAGAATTAATTTTCTTTATATAAGAGTTCAAATACTCATTTATTGAGAGTTTGATCCTGGCTCAGGATGAACGCTGGCGGCGTGGATAAGGCATGCAAGTCGTGGGCCGATTTATCGGCCCGGCAAACGGGTTAGTAATACATAGGAACATTCCCAAAAGTCGTGAATAATCCGGAGAAATCCGGAATAATACACGATGTGCTCTACGGAGTAAAGATTTACCCACACACCAATTTTTTCAATATTGCTTTTTAAGTAGTAATACAAAAAAATGTGGAGAAATTGGTGTGCGGGTTTATCGCTTTTGGAGTGGCCTGTGTCCTATCAGCTTGTTGGTGAGGTAATGGCTCACCAAGGCTATGACGGGTAGGGGGCGTGAGAGCGTGGCCCCCAACATTGGGACTGAGACACTGCCCAAACTCCTACGGGAGGCTGCAGTCGAGAATATTTGTCAATGGGCGAAAGCCTGAACGAGCGACGCCGCGTGCGGGATGAAGGCCCTTGGGTTGTAAACCGCTTTTCTCACAGAAAAAATTATTGATTGTATGTGAGGAATAAGAGGTTACTAACTCTGTGCCAGCAGTAGCGGTAATACAGAGACCTCAAGCGTTATCCGGATTTATTGGGCGTAAAGCGTAGGTAGGCGGGAATATTAGTCAGATGTCAAATCTTCGAGCTCAACTCGAAAACTGCATTTGAAACGGTATTCCTAGAGAGTGCGAGAGACCAGTGGAACTTATGGTGTAGCAGTTAAATGCGTTGATATCATAGGGAACACCAAAGGCGAAGGCATCTGGTTAGCGCACTTCTGACGCTGAGCTACGAAAGCGTGGGTAGCGAATGGGATTAGATACCCCAGTAGTCCACGCCCTAAACGATGCATATTTGGCATTTCGGGAATCGACCCCCAAAGTGTCGTAGCTAACGCGTTAAATATGCCGCCTGGGAAGTACGAGCGCAAGCTTAAAACTCAAAGGAATAGACGGGGATCCGCACAAGTGGTGGATCATGTGGTTTAATTCGTCGGTAAGCGAGGAACCTCACCAGGGTTTGAAACCTAGCTGCATTATATAGAAATATATAAGCCTTAGAGGGTGCTAGGCAGGTGTTGCATGGTTGTCGTCAGCTCGTGTCGTAAGATGTTCCGTTAAGTCGGGAAACGAGCGCAACCCCTTTCGTGTGTTATATATGTCACGCGATACTGCCCAACACTTTGTACATAAAAATATTTTGTGAACAAAGTGTTGGGAGGAAGGAGGGGATGACGCCAAATCCGCATGGCCCTTTGACACCCTGGGCAACACACGTGATACAATGGCTGGTTACAAAGGGTTGCTAAGTCGCGAGATGGAGCTAATCCCAGAAAACCAGTCTCAGTTCGGACTGGAGTCTGCAACTCGACTCCACGAAGCCGGAATCACTAGTAATCGTGAATCATAACGTCACGGTGAATACGTTCTCGGATCTTGTACTCACCGCCCGTCACACCAAGAGAGTCGGTAATACCCGAAGATCTCGTTTTATAGCGGGAACCACGGTAGGATCGATGATAGGGGTGAAGTCGTAGATGAAAATGTTGCGACCTTAAGAAGTAATCCTTAAGAAAAACTTGACTATATGCTGGAACATCTGTGTATCTTAGACTACTTATGTTAATATTAAATTAATATGAGTGATAAAGTTTCAAGTGCAGAAAATCAGCAGGGAAGTCGTTCTGTCAAAAACGGGATTGACCCCTCAGAGACTACACGTCAAGCGCCTTATTTTGAAAAAGAAATTAAAGCTTATTTATTGGGAGCCTTGCATGACGCTACATTCAGTAGCAACAAGAGATTTAGATTCTCTCAAAAAGGCACCGATTGGCTGAAATTTCTAAAAGTTTTGCTGAAAAAGATTGGCTATAATTCCTGGATTTACAAAGAAGGGAAAGATAGATCGGTTTATGTTTTGGAAACGCTGGCATCATTTCTTGATTTCAAATTTAATCCGCTGAAATTTAATTCTAGCGGAGAAAAAATTTGTTATATCAAAGGATTTTTTGATGCCGAAGGCGGAATTCCAAAAGATAACAAGCGATTCTATATTCAATTAATCCAATCCGATAAGCAAAAATTGCAAAAGATAAAAAAGATTTTAGGGGAACTAGAGATAAAGACAGGGAAAATACATAATCCAAGCATAAAGGTTGATCCTGAGTATTGGAGAATGTATGTTTTGGTAAAATATCAAAAACGATTCGCCAAAATAATAAACTCCTGCCATCCTCGAAAAATAAAAATTTTCAGAAAAAGGATGAAGATATAGTCCATGCCTTATAGCGATATAGGGAAATACATGAACAAGGCATCCGTAGCGGAAGCTGTGGATGGATCACCTCCTTTCTAGGGAGATTTTGATAGCATTCGAGAATATCACACGCAAAAGGCATTTGGTGTCATCATCAAGTGTTGTGGGGTATGAATGTTATCCGCTGGTCGAATCCTGTCGCTCTCGAGCGACGGGACACAGCAACGGCAGAAACAAGCCATCCGCCAGCCGGCGGAAATTGTTAGTCACGCTTTTTGTACAAGAGCGTGCATAGACTCTAAAAGGATTCTGTTAGCGAGGGCTAACAGCCCTAATCTCGCAAGGGATTGGGGAATCGCAATAGGTTGTGATACTTATTTACTTTTTGCTGAACGCATTTCTGCGAAAACACCTTAAATGGTGTTTTTTGCGTTGTCTTGTTAGGAAATGAGTCAATTCCAGGGAGATAATTTAGGAAATTTTTAGTCCACTACTCCGCTCCGTTTTACCGCCACAAACTGGCGGTTTTTTGCTATCTGCTCCGTTCTCCGCTGGATGTTATTTTAAGAGTTATTGAATAAAGATTTGTATTGTTGTCTTTTATGGGATTCTACAATTTTTAGCACTTTTTCGAGACATTCTTTTTCCTTAGCATATACAAACTTTAACGCATATCTAGCAATAGATATATTTAGGGAAAGAATTTTTATATCATCACTTTCATAATACGTTTTCCTTCTTAGTCCCTTTCCGTTTTTCTTATTTGGATATTTACAGTGAATAATAATAACAGGGGATAAAGTGAAATAATGTTCTCTATCAAAGAAACTTGCCCCATAGAATCCTTTCATTTCAGGGAAGACTTCAACTACTGGATTATCTGAGGTAATAAATCCTGACTTGGCTTTTGATATGTAAACGAACCAATCTTGAGCAGAAAAGAGATTGGCAAAGTTATGGATGTTTTCGAACATTCCTATATGAACAGCATTGTTTACATTTAGCTTGTAATCTTTATTTAGAAAACTTTCTTTTAATTTTTGTCTCATTTCTGGAGATGTGGTTTCACCCCTAGTGCTATCAAATTTATCAAAAAAACTTTTTATATGTGCATCTGACATACTAAATGTAAAGTTCATCATTTGCTTGGCAATATCTTCGACCATTCTTCGATTTTGTTCTCTCATTATAGGACCTCGAATCCATATCATACTCATCAAAAATCCGAGTGTCCATTTTTCGTCTGTGTCTATTTCTTTTCCACTTAAAAGTTTTTCCTCAATGGGAGGTAGTTTCTTAGCTAAAAATGTTTCAAGGTTCGAAAACATAGTCTCAACTTCTTGGCTTACCTTATCTGGCACTCCAGTTTCTGCACTATAATAAAACTCCTCAGAACATATGCCTTTGGGGCTACTTGGAGTGACGATTTTATTATATTTACAGCTTAAGACTTGAATTTTGCCTTGTGCGTCTTGAAATTTCCTCAGATAAAACTGTGGAATATAGTGCTGGTTTTTTGTTATCTGTGGTTTACTCATAATCGTATTAAGTCTATCTCTCGGAAAACATTTAGTAAAGATAGCTATTTTTAGCCTATTTTCCGCAGTGGATAAGTCGCCTTGACTTCGTGTGTGGCGAAGCTAATGTGTCATTGCCTTAATAAAAATATATGACAAAAGCCAAATTCCTCGCCTTTGAAAACAGAAGTGTTTATGGGAGTTTTCCTCACTTGTATCAAAGGACTGCTTAAATATTATCGTGACCGTTACTCCGCTCTCGTGGTATAATTAAAAAATGCAAAACAAAACGTATTATAATAAAGAAATAAATCAAGTTTTTCGGGAATTGGATACCAGCGAACACGGATTAGAAAAGAGTGAAGCAAAAAATCGCCTTTTGAAATATGGGCTCAATAAATTGCCCGAAGCCAAAGCCGATAATCTAGCTATTATCTTTTTTCGTCAATTCCAAAGCCCTCTCATCTTTATTCTGCTCCTTGCCACAGTCGTTGTTTTTTTAACAGGGGAAAATACTGACGGATTTGTCATTTTATTTGTGCTCTTTTTTAACGCTATTGTCGGGACTATTCAGGAAGGAAAAGCCCAAAATATTTTTGCAGCTCTTAAAAATTTCATTAAAACAAATGCTTCAGTAATCCGTGATAACGAAGAATATATAGTTTCAGACGAAGAAATAGTACCTGGAGACATCATCGTTCTTCGTGAAGGAGAAAAAATTTCCGCCGATGCCAGACTTTTGTATTCCGAATCCTTGCAAATTGATGAATCCGCCCTCACGGGAGAATCAAATCCAAAATTCAAAATGCCGACTCCTATCAAAAAATCAGGCATTCCGATTTCCGACCAGAAAAATATGGTTTTCAAGGGAACCAGCGTTGTCGCTGGAAGCGGAAAAGCGATTGTAGTTGCGACGGGAAGCAATACTGTTATCGGCAACATCGCTAAGAAAATGGCTGGCATTGATGAAGAACTGCCAATTAAAAAAGACATTCGCCGCCTTTCTCATTTCATAATCGCCGTAGTTTTCGCCATAGGCTTTGTTTTATTTGGAATTGGAATGCTTTATGGACACGCCATAAAAGAAGTATTTACGACGATTGTGGCTATTTCTGTTTCTATTATTCCCGAAGGACTGCCAATTGTTGTCACTTTGGTTTTAGCCACAGGCGTCTGGCGAATGGGCAAACGTAATGTTCTAGTTAAAAGATTACAAGCAGTGGAGGCTCTGGGGCAAACAGATATAATTGCGGTAGACAAAACTGGCACTATAACTAAAAACGAGTTAGTCGTAAAAGAGGCGTATGTTGGCGGAAAACTATTTTCAATAAAAGGAATCGGCTATGAACCGAAGGGAGAAATTGAATTAAATGGCAAAATTATAGAACCTCTGAATCACCCGGAACTATTGATGGTCGGAAAAATCGGGGCTTTATGCAGTAGTGCCCATTTGGCGTATGATGAAATTTTGAAGGTCTGGAAAATATCAGGCGACCCAACTGAAGCGGCAACTTTGGTATTTTCCGAAAAGATGGGCTTCCAAAAATCCGATTTGGGAAAAGAATTTGTAAAGATTGAGGAAAATCCGTTTGATTACAAATTGAAATATCACGCTACGCTTCACAAAGAGAACGAAAGATATTTATTGTCCGTTGTCGGAGCACCCGAAGAAATTCTGGATATTTCTCAAAGGTTATGGAATCCTGTAAGAACAAGCGTTCTTGAGAACGATGAAAAGGAAAAATTAAAAGATGTTTTTGCAAAAATGTCTGAAAAAGGATTGCGAGTGGTGGCTTTGGGAATAAAAAAATTGGAAAAGGAAGATAAAATTCCTGAAAAATTATCCGAACTTGAATTTGTCGGGTTTCTTGGCATAGAAGACTCTCCAAGAATTGAGGTCAGGGAAGCAGTGAACAGGGTGAAATCAGCGAATATCAGACTGGTGATGATAACAGGCGACCATAAAGCTACGGCTAAAGCTATCGCCAAAGAAACGGGGATTTTCAGGAGAGGCGACGAAATTATTGAAGGAAAAGAAATTGATGAAATGACGGAAAGCGATTTGGCAAATCGTTTAGAGAATGTCAGCGTCTTCGCCAGAGTAACTCCTTTTCACAAGTTGAAAATTATTAATGCCTACAAGTTGGCGGGGAAAGTTGTAGCAATGACGGGAGACGGCGTCAATGACGCTCTGTCTTTGACTTCCGCTGATGTAGGCGTGGCTATGGGAAAAATCGGAACGGAAGTTGCCAAAGAAGCCTCCGACATTGTTCTTTTAGATGACAATTTTGGAAGTATCGTTTCGGGCGTGGAAGAGGGAAGAAACATTTTCAAAACCATAAAAAGAGTCATTTTATATTTATTCTCAACCAGCTTGGGAGAAGTGCTGACGATTATCGGGGCGATTCTTTTGGGATTTCCTCTGCCGATTTTAGCCGCCCAGATCCTATGGCTTAATCTGGTGACGGACGGATTTCTTGATGTGTCTCTGGCAATGGAGCCGAAAGGAAACAATCTTCTGGGAAGGAAATTTTTCCAAAGAAATGCTGGTTTCGTGGACAAGCTAATGGTCTTCAGAATGTTTATTATGGCACTGCCGATGGCAATCGGAACACTTTTTCTTTTCAGTCAAAATTATCAGGCGGATTTGCATAAAGCCTGGACAATTTCCTTAACAACTCTGGCAGTTTTTCAATGGTTTAACGCTTGGAATTGCCGAAATCAGATTAAGTCAATTTTTACTTCCAATCCGTTTTCCAATAAGCTTCTAGTGGGAGCCACTGGCATTGTCATCGGACTTCAGCTATTGGCAGTTTATAATCCGTTTTTTCAAAAGGTGTTGCGGACGGTTCCTTTGGACGGAAGGGATTGGATTGTCATTGCCACTGTCGCTTTTTCAATAGTTGTTGTTGAAGAATTTAGGAAATTTATATTTAGATTTGTGAAGAATAGAATTAGGCGGGGACTAATCACATAAGATTGTGAGCTTTAGCAAGAACACCTTAACTGGTGTTTTTTGCGTGGTCTACTCCGCTCCGTTTTTTGTGATATAATCAAATATATAACAATTAAGATAAAAAATATGAAACCAACCGCAGATTTAATAGAAGAACACGGTCCAATAAAACTTATGCTTAAAATTTTGGAAAAAGTCTGTGAAAAACTGGAGGCAGGCGAAGAGATGAATACAACCGATATGAAAAACGCTATAACTATCATTAGAGAGTTTGCCGATAAATGCCATCACGGAAAAGAGGAAAATCTGCTTTTTCCAGCAATGCGAGAAAATGAAATTCCAGAAGAAATTGCTTTGATTGACATCCTGACCGAAGAACATAAGACAGGACGGAACTTTGTGAAAAATGTAGCGGAAGCGATAGCAGAAAAAAATTCAGCCAAATTCATTGAAAACGCCAGAGGATATGTCAACCTTCTAAATCCCCATATAGACAAGGAGAACAGCCTTCTTTTTCCAATGGCTGACAAATCTCTTTCTGAGGAAAAACAGAAAGAACTGGAAGCTGGTTTTGAAGATTTGGAAAAAAATGTTATTGGTGAGGGAAGACACGAAGAACTTCACGGCATAATCCACAAATTAAAAGAAGTATACTTATAAATCCAGAAATACTCTTCTCCGCTTTCTGCTAGCTATCTTAGTAAAAAGGTGTTATACTGCTGTTGTAATTAACTAACTAAAAACAATGAAAAATAAAATAAACTTGTTATTGGTTTTAGCAATAGCATTTGCAATAGCATTAGTTTCTTCTGTTTCAGCTCAGGAAACAACAGTAGCGAAATCAGATAAAGTTGGGGAAACTAATACAACTACAGTTCAAGGCAATAAAACTGGAAACGCTGTTCAGATTGGCGAGCAAAATAAAGTGAAGAATCAGGGGGAAACAACTCAAATTCAAACGCAAGAACAAAATACAGTTCAAACAAAAGACAGTACAAAAGATAAAAATAAAAAGAACGAAGAGCAATTCAACGGAGAATCTCACCGAAGCACAGTAGCCACTTTCGTTCAGAGCCTTTTGACTGTAGCTGACAGGGAAGGCGGAATAGGACAGGAAGTGAGAATTATTGCTCAGCAGCAAAATGATATGAAGGGAAGGACATCCGACTTGATAAATGCTGTTGAAAATAGAAATAAAATAAAAACGTTTTTCATAGGCACGAGCTATAAAAATCTTGGAGAATTACGAATCCAAATGGTTAATTCGCGAAATCAGATTGAGCAACTAAATAGATTGGCTGATAAAGCGGAGAATGACCAAGACAAAACCGAACTTAAATCTCAAATTCAAGTATTGGAGCAAGAACAGACAAAGATTAATGATTTTATTACTCAGAATGAAAGTAAATTCAGCCTATTCGGTTGGGCAGTAAAATTGTTACAATAATTATCTTCTATATATAATCGCAAGAACCGCTTTAGTGCGGTTTTTTGCGTTGGCCTATTCCGTTCCGTTTGAAATATATTATCACTATTGACAGTAATATATAATGGGTATATATTCATAATATAGACTCAGCTAATAAACTAAAATAGAAAGGTAGGTGATAAGTATGCCACGACAAGATAAAACAGGACCGATGGGAATGGGACCTGGAACTGGCAGAGGAATGGGTCCTTGTGGATCAGGGTACGGTTCAGGGTTGGGTATGGGTAGAGGCTATGGCAGAGCGATGTGCGGTTGGTTCTACCGAAAATATCAAGCAATGCCAAAAGGTGAAAGAAAAGATTTACTGAAATCGGAAATTGAAGATTTGAAACAAGAGATGCAAATGGTGGAGGAAGAACTGAAAGAACTGGAAAAGTAGTATTTCCATTGGAAGCAGTCTTTCTCCTTCTTCAGCTAGCAAGGAAGGAGAAGATTGTTTTTGATGATATAATAAAATCAAATTGAGTAAATAATATGACAAGACCAAGATTATGCAGGCGACTGCGTTTTAAGCCAAATGCCCATTATTTCAAGCCCCAGGGAATTCCAATGCATCAATTGGAAGAAGTGGTTTTAACCAAGGAAGAAATGGAAGCCATTAAACTCAAAGATTTTGACGGGTTGGAACAAACTGAGGCTTCAGAAAAAATGAACACCTCGCAAAGCACTTTTCAGCGGATTTTGTCTTCCGCCAGAGTTAAAATTGCCGAAGCGATTGTCAAAGGCAAAGCGTTGAAAATAGAAGAATAAAATAGGACTAATCGCAATAGATTGTGAACTTTAAGCAAGAACACCTTGAATGGTGTTTTTTGCGTTGGCCTACTCCGTTCCGTTTTTTGATTGCCAAAAAGCGAAATTTGGGATAATCTAAAAAAGTATTTGTAAATTCGATTTTTATGAAAAAGCAAAAAGAAAACAACAAAAATAAAATGTCCGTGTGCGATGCTATTTTCTGCAAGGATAACTTGATAAGAGATATAATCATCACAGCATTATCTATCGGATTTTTAGTTTTGCTGATAATGAATCATAACAAGCTGTCATATAAACCAAGCCAGGAAATTTCTTCTCAACTAGTAGCTGAAAATATGGAAGAACAAGAAAACAAAGCGGAGAATCCGACTATGGATACGACTGACTGGAAAACTTATCAGACAAAGTGGTATGGCTTTGAATTAAAATATCCAGATAACTGGAACAAACCCGCACTAAAAAGTGCCACTAAGGGAGCCAAATGGGAATATCGCTATCAGTTCAGAAAATCAGAGGTAGACGAAAATAATCTATATATCGGATTCGACGTAGCTGTATATAATGTTAACAAAATCAAAGAACTTTATAATACCGATGAATTCCCAACTGTTAAAAACGAAGAACTAAAAGAGCGAGGTGCTTGCCAGATGATTGAGGGACATCTTGCGGAAAACGAAGACTATCCAGCCGAACAAATTTATATAGACGCCAATGACGATTGTTACAATCCTGCCTATTTCTATACTCTGACCCGCGATGATTATATGTATAACATTGTTCCTATTTTAACAGGCGAAGAAGAAAAAACCATTCAATCAGAAAAGGAAATAATTGAAAATCTTCCCGAATTTATTTCGGCAGCATCTACTTTCAATCTGATTGACATCAAAAGACCCAGAGCAAATATTGAGCTAGCGGTCAGGGCTCCGATGCCGTTTGTCTATACTAAAGATAGTCAGGGCAGAAGAGTCTGTAATCATAAAAATGACCATCCTCAAAAAAGCGACAAAAAAAGCCATAAGCAAGGACATATGGATATGGAGTGCTGTCTTGATCCCGACGAAACGCCAAACCCCCATTGCTATTATGATCCGAAAAAATACGGAAAATATCTTTAGTCTCTGACACAGAAGCAGGGGTTTTTATATCGATTGGATTTGACTTTTGAGATGTTTTTTATATAATTAAGCACCAAACAGAAAACAATTTAGCGATTGTCTGAGGATTCAAGTGAAAGGATTTTAGCAAAGGCGGAAGATAGTTTAAGAATAATAAGAAAAGGAGGGTCTTATGTGGTTTATCAAAGAAGTAGACGGAGTAGTATTTAACGTAAAGGAGCATGAGTTGAAAACGATTGAAGGGGATCACATTGCTTCAGTTGTGGTAAACTCATACGAGTTGCTGGAAATCTGGCTCGGCAGAGATACTAACTTTTCCTCAGATGACGGAAAAATCCATGCCGTTGGCTGGAACGGATGCGAAGAGCATATGGGCCGCATAATGAGGCTGAAACAGGGCGGCGGGACTCTGGAATACCAAGAAAATAGGTGTTCGCCTTCCAGAGAGCCGGGAAAAGTCATCAAGATTAAAATCGTGATGCTAAGAGGAAACATTGTCCCGGCAAAGGAACCCAAGCAGCCTCACTGGGGTCTTGGAAGAATAGTTGACTCAATTAGAGTAGCCCTTAGCTAAGGTGAAACTATCGGTTAAGCATATCGATCAAAACTGAATAAGGAATTGGCAGCCGCCAATTCCTTTTTTATTTTCAGAAAAAAAATAGTTATTTGCTGAAAAAATAATGTGTCATAATCCTACGGTCGCGGAATTATGACACAAAAT